>Ga0256405_10002046_pt1 | contig 49516 bp, 41 predicted proteins | sample RumenRJG_02DNA_FD_189096 | JGI IMG/M metagenome (GOLD analysis project Ga0256405, IMG submission 189096) | Bovine rumen microbial communities from Lethbridge, Alberta, Canada - RJG_02 | ecosystem: Host-associated > Mammals > Digestive system > Stomach > Rumen | place: Canada: Alberta...
TCCTCAGCATCTTCATGCACTGATCAAAAGCTTTGTGACATAAACACGTATACGGATTATCCCATGTCCGCAGATATTTGACGGGCATGGGATATATATGAATAAACAGCATGTCCCGAATGTAAGGAGGCAATATGGCTGCATGTGTAGTAGTGGCAGATGATCTGACCGGCGCCAATGCGACCGGCGTCCTTCTGACAAAGATGCAGTACCGGGCTGCGACGATCATGTCTCTGAAAGATATGGACCCGGAACAGGTGCGGGAAAGTGACTGCCTGCTGTATCCGACAGACAGCAGGGGCGTGGATCCGCAGGAGGCATATCGAAGGGTGTACGAGGCTTCTGAGCGTCTCAAAGACGACAGTGTCCTTTTGTACGGAAAACGTATTGATTCCACACTCAGAGGAAACCTGGGCAGTGAGACAGATGCTATGCTGGACAGTCTGGGCGAGGATTATATCGCGGTCGCGGCTCCCTGCTTTCCGTCTTCCGGAAGGATCGTGATCGGCAACTATATGCTGGTCAACGGGGTTCCGCTCCACAGGACCAATATCGCCCTGGATCCCAAATGCCCGGTCACCATTTCCGAGGTGGACAGGCTCTTTAAGGAACAGAGTAAATATAAGGTGGCGGCGATCCGCATGGGTGAGATGATGAACGGCGTCGATGCGCTTGTACAAAAAATCAGCGATCTTTGTCAGGCCGGATACAGGATCATTACGGTGGACTGTGTTTCACAGGAGGATCTTGAACTGATTGCGGATGCCTGTATTGCGAGCAAAAAGAAGATCCTGGCAGTAGATCCCGGCGTTTTTACTGCCACGCTTGCCAGAAAGATCATCAAGCCCAGGATGGAGCGCAGATCAAACCATATCCTGGTGGTCGTCGGCAGTGTCAACTCCAGTACGACGGCCCAGCTCGAGGAGTTCTGGCTGACACAGGAAGTGAACAACGTGATGGTCAAAACGAAGGAACTTCTGGAAGGACAGGAGCGAAGGGAGGCTGAGATCGGCCGCGTCGTAGAGGCGGTGCTGAAGGAATCCGGAAACTATACGGTGTCTTCTGTAGTCGGAGACGGAATCTATCCGGAGAACAGGATCGACTTTCTGCCGTACATGAATCGGTATTCATGCACGATGGAAGATATATCGGAAATGATCACCGGCGCACTGGCGGAAATCACCGTCCGGCTGCTGCGAAGAGACTCCCGTTTCCACGGCTTATATGCCAGCGGAGGCGATGTGACCCAGGCTCTGTGCGGATATTTCGGTGCCGTGGGCCTGGACCTCAGGGACGAAGTCCTGCCCCTGGCTGCCTACGGACAGTTCAACGGAGGCGAATTTGACGGCCTTGATTTTATCACCAAGGGAGGAAGCCAGGGAGATAAGACCGCGCTCAATACCTGCGTGAACTATCTCAAGGAAAAATTGTTTATCTGATTCTGAATATGCTATACTTATTTTGAATCTTTCATCATACATGTTTACGGGCATCTGCCCATGGCCACAAGTATATACACTGCTATTTGTGCCGGAGCGCCACAAATAGCCCTGATGACAGATTGTCTTTGCACTTTTTTTTCGTCGTCTGTCAAGCAGAGCGCTTTGGAACGGAGATAAAAATGACAGAAAAAAAACCTATGATTGCAGTACCGATCGGTGATCCCGCAGGCGTCGGCCCCGAGATCGTTGCGAAAGCGTGTGCACTTGAAAAGGTAAACCGGGCAGCAGATGTTATCGTGATCGGTGACCGTCAGGTCATGGAGAAGGCTGTCAGGATCGTGAGTGCTGACCTCAGTATCAATGTGGTAGAAAAACCCGCGGACGGCGATTACCGCCCCGGCATCCTGAACATGATCGACCTCGACAACATTGACCAGTCTCAGTTTTCCTACGGCCTTGTCCAGGCTATGTGCGGAAAGGCCGCCTTTGCCTATATTAAGAAGAGTATCGAGCTTGCCATGAGCGGCGAGGCGGACGCAGTCGCGACGACTCCCATCAATAAGGAAGCCCTGCACGCGGCGGAAGTCCCCTTCATCGGTCATACAGAGATCTTCGGAGCCCTGACCAATACACCCGATCCGCTGACTATGTTTGAGACCAACGGCCTTCGTGTCTTTTTCCTCACCCGCCACAAATCCCTCAGGGATATGCTGGACGATATCACAAAGGAAAATATCAAGGCCTGTGTGAAGGAAAGTCTTGCAGCGCTCAGGCGTCTTGGCGTCACGGAGGGAACCATGGCGGTTGCCGGTCTGAATCCCCACTGCGGTGAGCATGGTCTCTTCGGCTGGGAGGAAGTCAATGAGATCACGCCTGCTGTCGAGGAACTCAAAGCGGAAGGTTATCCCGTGGCCGGCCCGATCGGCGCGGATTCGGTCTTCCATCAGGCGGCACTGGGACGCTACAACAGCGTGCTCTCCCTCTATCATGATCAGGGCCACATCGCGACCAAGACCCTCGATTTTGACCGTACCATTTCCATCACCAACGGCATGCCTATCCTCAGAACTTCTGTGGATCATGGTACAGCCTTTGACATTGCCGGCAAGGGCATCGTGAGCGAGATCAGCATGGCAGAGGCCATTCTGCTGGCAGCCAAGTACGCGCCTTTCTTCGTGAAAGCATAAGGCCTTGAGAAGCGGGGGCGGTTTGACGGGACGGGCTTGGTACAATCACCTATTGAAGCTGACATCATGGAAAATTATTCGTTTCTGTAAAGAAAAATAATTCGTCTCTGTAAAGAAAAAGTGGTTGACAAAACCAGCCGGCCTCCATATAATAGGCTTCGTGTGATTCTTTGAAAGAAGGAGGTGTTAATCATGTCGATCTGCCCTAAAAATAAATCTTCGAAAAGCCACAGAGATAAGAGGAGAGCTAACTGGAAAATGACAGCTCCCACTCTGGTTAAGTGCAGCAAGTGCGGCGCCCTTATGGTTCCTCACAGGGTTTGCGCAAAGTGCGGCTCCTACAATAAGAAGGAGATCATCCAGGTCGAAAACTGATCTTGGATCTTTGCGTCCCGCTAAAATCCGCAATAGTTTGAATAAAAACGGAATTTAACAGATTTATGGCAGGCCTCCCGTTGCTGAAGAGCAATGGGAGGCTTTTTTTATGAAAATATTGCAGCGGCCGACCTAATGCGGGCTGTAGTCTTCGGAGTTTACATCACAAAAACTGTGAAAAAGCCCCGTAACTGGTCGTTACTGGTCTACTTGCAATATGGGAATCCGGATAGTATATTATTTTATAGATACTGGCTGCTGCAAAGCATTGTTTTCATCATACATGTTTGCGGGCAGCTGCCCATGGTCACAAGGATGAAAAATCACACCGATGTGCTGATTTTTTACACGGCTGTTTGTGCCGGAGCGCCACAAATAGCCGTGATGGCAGAAGAGAAACCGTTTTCGCTGATTTCTCTTCGCACCATCGCGCATGGCGCTCCGGAATGTGGATTAAGATGAGTGATAAATATGTAAGAGTAGCAGTGGACGCAATGGGTGGAGACCTGGCACCTGTAGAGCCGGTCAAGGGCGCCGTGCAGGCGCTGGAGAAGAGAAAAAGCCTCCATGTGACGCTTGTAGGACAGGAAGAGGTCATTCGTTCAGAACTTTCAAAATATACATATCCTGCGGACAGACTGGAGATTCTGGATGCCCGTGAGATCATCGAGATGGCGGAGCCGCCGGTCAATGCCATCCGCACGAAGAAGGATTCCTCGATCGTAAGAGGTCTGAAACTGGTCAAAGAGGGGACATGCGATGCCTTTGTGACGGCAGGCAGTACCGGAGCCACTCTTGCGGGCGGACAGCTTCTGGTAGGCAGGATCCGCGGAATCGAGCGCCCGCCGCTTGCGCCCCTGATGCCGACGGCAAAGGGACCGGTCCTGCTGGTGGACTGCGGGGCAAATATGGATGCACGTGCTTCCCAGCTGGTCCAGTTTGCACAGATGGGCTCCATCTATATGAGCAATATGACAGGGATCGAGAATCCCCGCGTCGCCCTTGTCAATGTCGGCGCGGAGGAGGAGAAGGGCAATGCCCTGGTAAAAGAGACTTATCCTCTGCTGAAGGAGTGTGAAGGGATCAATTTTATCGGCAATATTGAAGCCAGGGATATTCCTGCCGGTCAGGCAGATGTCGTGGTCTGCGACGCCTTTGCCGGCAACGTGATCTTAAAGCTTTATGAGGGGCTGGCTTCCACGCTGATCCACAAGATCAAAGACGCACTGATGTCTTCGCTTCGTTCTAAAATCGGCGCACTGCTGATCAAACCCGCGCTCAAGGGAATGCTCAAGGAGTTTGATATCACATCCTACGGCGGAGCCCCTATGCTGGGCCTCAAAGGACTTGTGGTCAAGACGCACGGAAACGCGGAAGCAGTTGAAATACAGAATGCCATTGAACAGTGCTTTGTGTTCAGGAAAAAGAATATAAACGGCCAGTTCGTTGAAAAGATGGGGCTGGAGAAACCGAAGAAAGCGCAAGACTAATACAAGAGGAGGAGAACAGTTATGGATATGGAATTCAAGAAATTATGTTCAATCATCGTTGAAGTGCTGGGCGTGGATGAGAGCGAAATCACGCTCGATACCACTTTTGTTGATGACCTTGGCGCAGACTCTCTGGACGTTGCGCAGATCATCATGGGGATCGAGGAAGAGTTTGACGTCACCGTTGATTCTGATGTCGCATCCAAAGTAACGACTGTCGGACAGGCACTGGAACTGATCAAGAACGCTACTGAGGAATAAAATAAAGAAAACGGCCGCAACGCACCGTTATGAAAGGATATTATGATACAGGCACCACTGGAAGTGCTGGAAGAGCGGATCGGGTACAGGTTTAAAGACCGGTATCTTCTTGAGTGCGCCCTTACCCATACTTCTTTTGCAAATGAACAGAAGATACAGACCCTGAAGGACTATGAGAGGATCGAATTCCTGGGGGACGCCGTTCTGGAGATGATCTCGAGCGAGTTCCTTTACAGGACATATCCGGACAAGAAAGAAGGAGAGCTGACAAAGCTCCGCGCCTCTTTGGTCTGTGAGCCTGCGCTCGCTTACTGTGCAAGAGATATTACTCTGGGTGCCTTTATCCGCCTCGGAAGAGGTGAGGAAGCCAGCGGAGGAAGGGAAAAGGATTCGATCACCTCTGATGTTATGGAGGCTCTGATCGGAGCTATGTATCTGGACAGCGGCGACATCGAAGTCCCCCGCCGGTTTATCATGACATTTATTCTTTCGGACCTCGAAGACAAGCAGCTTTTTTATGACGCAAAGTCGATCCTGCAGGAGCGAGCTCAGCGGGACGGGCACGATGTGCGGTACGAGATCCTCGAAGAGAGCGGCCCCGGGCATCAGAAACGTTTTCGCGTTGCGGCCCTGATCGAGGGAAAATGCCGGGGCGTGGGAGAAGGACGTTCCAAAAAAGCGGCTGAACAGCAGGCTGCTTATGCGGCTCTGGGCGGATCCAGGGCCAGGTAGGAAGCCTTGCTGACAGCTGACCAATTATAAGAAGAGTAACGGATTTGTATTTAAAAAGTATTGAGATTCAGGGCTTTAAGTCCTTTGCCAACAAAATAAAATTTGAATTCCATAACGGCATAACCGGAATTGTGGGTCCCAACGGCAGCGGCAAGAGTAATGTCGCGGATGCTGTCCGGTGGGTGCTGGGTGAGCAGAGAGTCAAGCAGCTGCGCGGGTCTTCTATGCAGGATGTTATCTTCGCGGGGACCCAGGCGCGCAGGCCGCTTGGCTTTGCTTATGTTGCGATCACTCTGGACAACTCCGACGGGGCTCTCCCCATCGATTATCGGGAAGTGACGGTTGCCCGCCGGATCTATCGGAGCGGCGAGAGCGAGTATCTTCTGAACGGGACAGTGTGCCGTCTGCGCGATGTTAACGAACTCTTTTATGACACAGGAATCGGAAAAGAAGGCTATTCGATCATCGGACAGGGACAGATCGACAGGATTCTGTCTGATAAGCCCCAGGATCGAAGGGCGCTTTTTGACGAGGCAGCGGGTATCGTTAAATACAAGCACAGAAAAGAGCAGACGCTCAAGCGCCTGGACAGCGAACGGGATAACCTCACTCGTCTGACGGATATTGTTAACGAACTGGAAAAGCAGATCCCTTCTCTGGAAAGGCAGCAGGAAAAGGCAAAGGAATATCTGAAGAGGCGCGATGCCTTAAAGCGTCTGGATATCAATGCTTTTTTGATTGAGAATGAAAAAAACACCCGCCAGCTCGAGGAACTGACCGGACAGGAGACCACTGCCGCGCAGGACCTGGAAGAGGCAAAGTCGCGGAACGAATCGCTCAGGCAGAAGGTCGAAAAGCTGCAGGAGAGCCGCAGGGAGCTTGAGGGCCGGATCGAGACGATCCGGAGCCGGATCACTGACGCCAGCATTGTGCAAGGCAGGATCGAGGGTGATATCAAGGTCCTCGAAGAGCAGATCCGGGGCGCGCAGCAGCGCATACGCCGTCAGGCTGAACAGGAGAAGGTCCTGCGCGCGGATATCGAAGAGCGGACAGCACAGGAAACTGCGCTTTCCAGAGAGATCCGGGCAGCACAGGAAACGTTTGATGGCATGCAGAAAGGCCTGACCGAGGCCAGAGAAGCGGCGGAAGCTTCCTCCGCAGATGTGGAAAACCTGCGGGAGCAGCTGGAGGAAAAAAGGACGGGCGTCCTTGAGGAAATGGAGCGCCGCGCGACCGTTAAATCCAGACTTGCAAGTCTTCAGACACTGCAGGCGCAGGAGAATGCCCGCCGTGCAGAGGTGGAGAAGGAGCTTTCCCTGGTCAGCGGAGAACAGACACAGGCTGACGACGCGATCGTTTCTTTTAAGGAAGAGTTTCGTCAGGTGGGCGCCGAGATCCGTGCCATGCAGGACAGCCAGAAGGATATTGAGGCGCAGATCGCAGCCCACAAAACATCTCTGGGAGACGCGGATGCCCTGCTGCAGCGGGCACAGTTTTCCTGGCATCAGGAAAAGTCAAAACTTGATGCGATCGTAAATCTGGCGGAGCGATATGAGGGCTTTGGCGGAAGCGTAAAGCGTGTCATGCAGGAAAGATCCCGTGAACCGGGCATTGTCGGTACGGTGGCGGATCTTATTTCAACAGAAAAAAAATACGAGACTGCGATCGAAGTCGCCCTGGGCGGCAGTATACAGAATATCGTCACGAAGGATGAAGAGACAGCAAGACGCCTGATCGAGATCCTGAAACGAGAAAAGGCGGGCAGGGCGACCTTCCTGCCGCTTTCGGGTATCCGCAACAACAAGAGTCTGGCAGGACACAGGGTCCTGGACGAGGCCGGCGTGATCGGAACGGCCGATTCGCTTGTCAGACCGGCTGCCGGCTGCGCAGATGTGGCGGTCTCTCTGCTTGGCAGGACGATCATCGTGGATACTTTTGATCATGCGGTCGCGGCATCAAAACGCTCCGGACACGGCATGCGGATGGTGACCCTGGAGGGAGAGCTGTTTGCGCCCGGCGGCGCGATCAGCGGCGGTACCTACCGCAATGCCAGCAGCCTTCTGGGAAGACGCCGTGAGATCGAAGAACTGAGAGCGAGCACCGAACGCTTCAGAGCGGAAGTGGAGAAGCAGGAAAAGACCATCGAAGACACCAAGGAGAGCCGCAATATCCTGCGCAGAAAGCTTGATGAGAACAAGCGGACACTTCAGGAACGTTTTATCCGCCAGAACACACTCAGGGTCAGGATCCAGCAGGAGGAGGAGAAGCTCCGCGAGACGGCCGGAAATGCCGAATCTCTGCGGCAGGAACTCCGCGCGCTTACGGAAAGAACGCAGGAGACTGCATCGCAGCAGGAAGCGGCGACAAAAGATCTGGCGGCCAGCGAGAAAAGAGAAGAAGAGTTTACTGCTGCCGCAGTACGACTGCAGGAGGAACTTTCGAAGAGACAGGAGGACGAGGAGCGCGACAGTGCCGCCCTTTCTGCCCTGAAGATCGAGCACAGCCGTACAGAGCAGAGCCTTCGCTTCCAACGCCAGAACGCGGAACGTGTCAGAAGCGAGCTGGAGGGACTCCGCTCCCAGCTGCAGGAGATTGCGGGCAGCGGGGAAAATGACCGCAGGGAGATTGAAGAGAAGACAAAACGGATCGAAAACCTCCGGCAGGAAGCGGCCGATTCCGATCATGTAAAGAGCGGAGAGGAAGAGGAACTGCAGACGCTGCGGCAGGAGAACGAGGAACTGCAGCGCCGGCAGGAGGAAGCTTCGCGGGACCGCGAGAGCACAGCAGAAGTCATTTCCGGGCTCGACAAGGAAGTGTTCCGCCTGTCCTCCAGGCGGGAACGGCTCGAAGAAACCATTGAACAGAAGGCCTCCTTTATGTGGGAGGAATATGAGGTCACGATTGCGGACGCGGCTGCCGCGCGCGATGAGACACTGACAGACCTGGCCGCAATGAAAAAGGAGATCGCAGGTCTGCGAGGTCAGATCAAAGCACTTGGCAATGTCAATGTGGGCGCCATCGAGGAATATAAGGAGCTCATGGAACGCTACACTTTCCTCAAGGGGCAGCACGACGACCTCACCGAGGCAGCCGCGTCTCTGGAAAAGATCGTGGCAGAGCTCGATGACGCCATGCGCAAACAGTTCCGCGAACAATTTGCGGATATCCAGAAGGCATACGACGCTGTCTTTAAAGAACTGTTCGGCGGCGGAGGAGGCAGACTTGAACTCATGGAGGATGTGGACATTCTCGAGGCAGGTGTGCGTGTGATCGCCCAGCCTCCGGGCAAGAAACTGCAGAATATGATGCAGCTCTCAGGCGGAGAAAAGGCACTGACGGCCATAGCGCTTCTGTTTGCCATCCAGAGCCTCAAGCCTTCGCCCTTCTGCCTTCTTGACGAGATCGAGGCGGCACTTGACGAGAGCAACGTGGGTCGCTTTGCCCAGTATCTCCACAAGCTGACTGAGAGAACGCAGTTTATTGTCATCACGCACAGGCGCGGGACCATGGAACAGGCAGACCGCCTCTATGGAATCACAATGCAGGAGAAGGGCGTTTCTGCCATGGTCAGTGTGGACCTGATCAGCGATGACGAGATATCATAGAGGACCACAGACGGACAGAGGATTCCGGACGGACAGAGGATTCCGGACGGACAGAGGCGTTCAAACGGACAGAGGAATCCAAACGGGAGGAACAATGGGATTTTTTGAGAAACTTAAAGAAGGCCTGAAGAAAACAAGGGCCAGCTTCACAGACGGCATGGAACAGATCTTCAACTCCTATGAGAAGGTGACGGAAGAATTCTATGACGAGCTGGAAGAGACCATGATCATGGGAGATATCGGTGTCAGGACTACGGAGGAACTCCTGGACCATCTGCGCGAAGAGGTGCGCGCGGAGAGGATCCGCTATGCGGCGGACTGCAGGCAGGAGCTGATCATGGGCATCCGCGACAGGATGAAACAGCCCAAAGATGCCTATGATTTTGAAAAGGGGCCTGCCGTATGCCTGGTGATCGGCGTCAACGGCGTCGGAAAGACGACCTCGATCGGCAAACTTGCCGCAAATTATAAGAGCCAGGGCAAGCGCGTCCTGATCGCCTCCGCGGATACCTTCCGCGCCGCGGCAAATGAGCAGCTCACTGAGTGGGCGCGCCGCGCGGGTGTCGATATTATCGGAGGCGCCGAAGGATCGGATCCCGCCAGTGTTGTTTACGATGCCGTGCAGGCGGCCAAAGCCAGGAAGATCGATATTCTCCTGTGCGATACCGCGGGTCGTCTCCACAATAAGAAAAACCTTATGAACGAGCTTTCCAAGATCGACAGGATCATCACCAGAGAATTTCCTGAATGCTATCGCGAGAACTGGGTTGTCCTGGATGCGGCGACCGGACAGAATGCGGTCTCCCAGGCCAGAGAGTTTGCTTCTGTGACCAATCTTACCGGTATCATTCTGACCAAAATGGACGGAACTGCAAAGGGCGGTATTGCGATCGCGGTACAGTCCGAAGTGGGTGTTCCCGTCAAATTTATCGGTGTCGGAGAAAAGATCGAGGATCTGCAGAGATTTAATCCCGACGAATATGTCGACGCGCTGTTTTATACGGAATACAAGGATGTGTGATTTCTCTGTATTTGCAGATCATCCGGCATGTATTGATCACAGTTGTTTTTAGTTGTTTTACTTTTCAGTTATTTAATTTTCAGTTGCTTTACTTTCAGTTGTTTTATTTATAGAAAGAAGTGTAATAAATGGGACAGAAGGATTTGGAAACCGGGAAAGCTGCAGAGGTAAAGGACGAGCCCCTTTCTCTGGCAAAATTTGAGGAAGCCTGCGAGGCTGTCAGCCGTGTGACACTGGATACGGAACTGATTTATTCGGACTATTTCAGCGAGCAAACAGGCGGAAAGGTCTATCTCAAGCCCGAAAACAGGCAGCGTACCGGCGCCTATAAGGTTCGCGGTGCCTACTATAAGATCAGCACGCTCACCGATGAGGAGAGGAGCCGCGGCCTGATCACGGCTTCGGCAGGCAACCACGCCCAGGGCGTGGCTTACGCTGCGAGGGAGTGCGGCGCCAGGGCGGTCATTGTGATGCCGACGACGACCCCTCTGATCAAGGTCAACAGGACAAAAGCTCTGGGAGCAGAGGTCGTCCTCCACGGAGATGTCTATGATGATGCCGCGGCTTATGCGGCAAAACTGGCGGAAGAGAACGGCTATACCTTCATCCATCCTTTTGATGATCCGGATGTGGCGACCGGCCAGGGAACCATTGCCATGGAGATCATCAAGGAGCTGCCTCTTGTGGATATCATCCTGGTGCCTGTCGGCGGAGGCGGCCTTGCAACCGGCGTTTCCACCCTGGCAAAGTATCTCAAGCCCAATGTAAAGGTGATCGGCGTGGAGCCCGAGGGAGCTGCCTGCCTGAAAGCCTCTTTTGAGCAGGGCAAGGTGGTCACCCTTCCCTCAGTCAACACGATCGCGGACGGCACTGCGGTCAAGACGCCCGGCAGTGTCATTTTCCCCTATCTTCAGAAAAATCTGGATGAGATCGTCACAGTCCCTGACCAGGAGCTGGTCACCGCATTCCTGGATATGGTTGAAAACCACAAGATGATCGTTGAAAACTCCGGGCTTCTGACGGTCGCTGCTCTTCGGCATATCGACTGCAGGGGAAAAAAAGTCGTCAGCGTCCTCAGCGGCGGCAACATGGATGTCATCACAATGTCTTCCGTTGTACAGCAGGGACTGATCCTGCGCGACCGTATCTTCACCGTCTCGGTGCTGCTTCCCGACAAGCCCGGCATGCTGCACCGCGTCTCCGGCCTGATCGCGGAAGCGAACGGCAATGTCATCAAGCTGGAGCACAACCAGTTTGTGAGCATCAACCGCAATGCGGCTGTGGAGCTGAGGATCACACTGGAAGCCTTTGGCACGGAACATAAAAAGGAAATCATTTCTATTCTGGAGAAAAACGGCTTTAAGCCCCGTCTCGTAAAGACAAAGAGCTGAGAAACAGCCTGCGCGAATGTCCCGGCGCACTGCCGCCGCATATAAGCACGCAGCCATGGAGATGAAAGATGAATGATTCAGCGGAAAATCCGAACAGGAAGAGATCGTTTTATCTGGCAAATATCATATTCCTGTGCAGTTTGACCATACTGTCGCTTGTATTTGCCATGATCGTGTATTTCAGACTGCGTACAAAGGGGACTGACGGGGTAAGGCGCTTTTATTCGGAAAGCCAGATTGAGCAGATCAGGGAAAATGCTTCGGAAGAAACCCGCAAGGAGGTCCTTCTGAAGGTCCAGTCCTCCCTGGCGTCGGGAAAAAGCACCATGCAGATGCTGCGGGATCTGTTTGAGGACAGGGTCGTCGTAGTCAGCGGAGGCAGATACTATTTTTTCCCGCTTCTGGAAAAAGTTGAGAAAAACGACTTTGAACCGGAAAACCTGCACAACAATAACGGCATTGTTGAGTACTCCGGAGAGAACTCTTCCGTACAGCTGCGGCAGGGGATCCTGCTCTCCGACAATAACGGCAGGATCGACTGGGAGAGGCTTGCGGACAGCGGGATCGATGAATGCACTGTTTCGGTGGGCAGAATTGAGGAAAACCGCTTTGTCCGGGACGGGCAGCTTGACAGAAACTGCAGTATGGCTGTCCAGAAAGGAATCCGTGTCGGTCTCAGTATCGAGGTGAAGGACCCTGCGGATGAGGACATTCTTCTGCAGGCAGCCGATACTGCAAAGGAAGTTATGGATCAATACGGGGTCCGCAGAACTCCTGAGCAGAAACCTCTGTCTGCCATCCGGACGGACAGCCGGGATCAGACTTCCGCTGAAAGCGTTGAGGAAAAAGAATCGTCTTCCGAAGGGGAGGAGACTGTGCCTGAAGGTGCCATTGATCCGGGAATCCTGCTCAGGATTTATTCAGAGGAGGAATCCTCCGAAGAAGAGACCGGAGGGGACAAGTGGACGACTGCTGTCAGGCAGCTGTGCCGGATTATAGAGGCACAGGAAGAAATTCCTGTGATCGGAGCAGATCTGCGTACTTTCGCTGCACAGCTGGATCTGTCTGCGCTTGCAGATTACGACAGATGGCTGATCGATCATGAGGAGACCGCCTACTGTCCATACAGCTTCTCTGCCTGGGAATACAGCACGGAAGGATTTAAGGAGGGCGTTCCCGGTAAATCCATCCTGTATGTGAGGGTGAAAGAGTGAAAAAAACGCTTGATAGCGTTTTTTTCACTCCAGAGGTTTGCGTCGAAGCGCCGCAAACCTCTGCAGATCCCATCGGAGAAACCCGTTCCGGGCTTTCTCCTCGGGCGTCTCAGCGCAGGAGCGCTTCGACATGGTCGGAAGAGTGAAAAATATTGCCGATGCAATATTTTTCACTCCAGAGGTTTGCGTCGAAGCGCCGCAAACCTCTGCAGATCCCATCGGAGAAACCCGTTCCGGGCTTTCTCCTCGGGCGTCTCAGCGCAGGAGCGCTTCGACATGGTCGGAAGATTGAAAATATTTCCGATGCAATATTTTTCACTCAGGAGCTTGTGCCGCGAGACGGCCCAGGCTCCTTTAATCCCATCGGAGAAATTGCCTTCGCGAATTTCTCCTCTGGTGCCGCTCCGGCGAGCGGCATAATCAGAAAGATTAAAAAAGTCAAGATTTTTTGCTTGACAAACACAGGATGCATCGTTACAATAGCACAGGTATGGAAAAAATCGTAGAACAGGGGCTCCTGTATGACTTCTACGGGCAGCTTCTTACAGCGCATCAGCAGAAAATCTATGAGCTGGCGGTTTATGATAATCTCTCCTATAACGAGATTGCAGAGCAGGAGGGGATCAGCCGTCAGGCAGTGCACGATCTCATCCGCAGGACAACGGCCCTGATGCAGAAGTATGAGAAGAGGCTGGGCATGATCCGGCGCTTCAGAAATCTGCATGAAGCGGCGGAAGATCTTACAGAGGCTGCGGATACTGTCAAAAGCCGGGAAGATCTGGCAGAACGTGTACGGGAGATCGCAGACAGGATCAGAAAGGATCTCAGTTAATGGCATTTGAGAGTCTGACCGATAAACTGAATGAGGTGTTCCGGAATCTGAGCGGAAAAGGCCGGTTGACCGAGAGCGACGTAAAAGCCGCCATGCGCGAAGTCAAGATGGCCCTTCTTGAAGCGGATGTAAACTTCAAGGTCGTCAAGAAGTTCGTTTCCACTGTACAGGACAGAGCGATTGGCGCGGATGTCATGAACGGCCTGAATCCCGGACAGATGGTGATCAAGATCGTCAATGAGGAGATGACGAGTCTGATGGGCTCTGAGACGACCGAGATCCGGCTTGAACCGGGCAGAGACGCCACTGTGATCATGATGGCGGGTCTGCAGGGTGCAGGTAAGACGACAACTGCTGCCAAGCTCGCGGGCAAGTTCAAGTCCAAGGGACGAAAACCGCTTCTGGTGGCACTGGATGTCTATCGTCCCGCTGCGATCAAACAGCTTCAGGTCAACGGAGAGAAACAGGGCGTCGATGTGTTCGCGCTCGAAGACGGGACTCGTCCGGCACAGATTGCTCTGGCAGCTATGGAACACGCCAGGAAAAACGGGGAGACCGTGGTCATCCTGGATACTGCCGGCCGTCTGCAGATCGACGAAGCCATGATGGAGGAGCTCTCCGACATCAAGGATGCCGTCACGGTACACCAGACCATTCTGGTCGTCGATGCCATGACAGGCCAGGAGGCCGTCACTGTTGCAAAGACCTTCGACGAGAAGGTAGGTGTTGACGGTGTGATCCTGACAAAGATGGACGGCGATACCAGAGGCGGTGCTGCTCTTTCCATCAAAGCGGTTACCGGAAAACCGATCCTGTATATAGGTATGGGAGAAAAGCTCTCCGACCTCGAGCAGTTTTACCCGGACCGCATGGCGAGCCGCATTCTCGGTATGGGAGACGTACTCACCCTGATCGATAAGGCACAGGAAGCCCTCGATAAGGAGGATGAAGAGAAGACCCGTGATATGGCCGGACGTGTCCGCAAGGGCAAATTCGACTTCAACGACTATCTCGAGAGTATGAAGCAGATGCGCAAGATGGGCGGTATGTCCAGCATCCTTTCCATGCTTCCCGGAATGGGGATGAGCAAAGATATGCTGGAGGGAGCGATCGATGAAAAACAGCTCAAACAGACCGAGGCCATTATCCTGAGCATGACACCGCAGGAGCGGGCCAACCCCAAGATCCTCACTCCACAGCGCAAGTTCCGCATCGCAAAGGGATCGGGCTGCGATATTGCAACAGTAAACCGTTTTATTAAACAGTTCACCCAGATGCAGAAGATGATGAAGCAGATGGGCGGTATGAGCCGCGGCCGGCGCGGGAGAAATCCTTTCTCGGGAATGCTGGGCGGCATGGGTGGTTCAAGACGGGGAGGATTCCCCTTCTGAAAATAAATGAGCGAAGAACAGCACCGGATCTACCGGGGCATTTAGCAAGGAGGAAAGAACAATGGCAGTTAAAATCAGACTTACAAGAATCGGTGAGAAGAAAGTCCCGCTTTACAGAATCGTGGTAGCAGATGCTTCCACTCCCAGAGACGGCAGAGCAATTGATACCATCGGACACTACAATCCCAATACTGATCCCGGCACAGTTGATGTTGATGTCGAGGCAGCAAAGAAGTGGCTCAGGAACGGCGCACAGCCTACGACTGTGGTCAAAAAACTGTTCAAGCAGGCAGGTATTAAATAAGAACTTTGCGGAAAGCATACGCAGTGTTATTATAACGTATATCGCCTGCCGATGAGATCCGGTACAGACTGTGCCGGACCTAGAAGGATTGCCTATGAAAGAATTGGTTGAAGTGATTGCGAAAGCGCTTGTGGATAATCCCGAAGAAGTGGTCGTGACCGAACAGAAAGAGGGCAGGAACATACGGGTGCAGCTTCATGTGGCGCCTTCGGACATGGGAAAGGTAATCGGACGGCAGGGCAGGATTGCAAGGGCCATCAGGTCGGTTGTCAAGGCTGCTTCCGCTCAGGAAGATTACCGGATCGATGTAGATATCGATTAAAGAAATAGTCATAAATAGGGCGGCGTTTTGCGCCGCTCTTTGTTTCATTTAGATAATGGAGAAATTGATTTGACGGAACGCTTTCAGGTCGGTGTGATTACCACTCCGCATGGCCTCAAGGGAGAAGTGAAGGTCTTTCCCACAACAGATGATCCCGGACGCTTCCGGGTCCTGAGGGAACTGATCCTGAAGGAAAAGAAAAGTGAACGAGTGCTCAAGGTGCGCAGCGTCAAGTTTTTCAAGCAGTTTGTTATCCTTGGTTTTGAAGGGTTGAACCGCATTGAAGATGTGGAACAGCTGCGCGGGTGCTCTCTGCTGGTAGAGCGCAAAGATGCGGTACCGCTTGAAGAAAATGAGTATTATATCGCGGACCTGATCGGTCTGTCCGTCCGCAAAGAAGACGGCACAGAGATCGGTACGCTTTTTGAAGTGCTGGAAACGGGTGCCAATGATGTCTATGTGGTCAAAAGAGAGGGAATGAAAAACCTCCTTCTTCCCGCGATCTCACAGTGTATCCTTGACGTGCAGCCGGAGCAGGGCTTTATGACAGTCCATATCATGGAAGGTCTGGAGGATCTTTGATGCACTTTCATGTACTGACGCTGTTTCCCGAGATGGTGGAATCGGCTCTTGGAGAAAGTATCCTGGGGCGTGCCGCGCAGAAGGGTCTGGTAGAGATCAGCGCGGTCGATATCCGGAGCTACACGAAAAACCGGCACAATCGAGTTGATGACTATACATACGGCGGCGGCGCCGGAATGCTTATGCAGGCCCAGCCGGTCTATGACTGCTGTGCCGATGTGCAGGCGCAGGTCCTCAGCAGGCAGGGCAGACCTGCGAAAGTACTGTATATGTCTCCGCTGGGCAGGACCTTTGACCAGCAGATGGCACAGGAGCTTGCAGCTGAAGAGGAACTGATCCTGCTGTGCGGACATTACGAAGGAATCGATGCCCGGGCGCTGGAGGAAATCGGTGTCCAGGAGGTCTCGATCGGCGACTTTGTACTGACCGGCGGGGAACTCCCCGCCATGATGATCATAGACGCTGTTTCCCGCATGATTCCGGGGGTCCTGGGAAATACAGAATCCGCGGATACGGATTCCTTTATGAACGGCCTTTTGGAATATCCCCAGTATTCGAGGCCTGCGGTCTGGCACGGAAAAGAAGTGCCTTCGGTCCTGCTCTCAGGTGATCACGCCCGGGTGGAGGAATGGCGCTTTGAGCAATCGCTTTCCATCACGAAGGAGCGCCGGCCGGATCTGTATGAAAAATATGTACGGGACAATCCCGAAATCATGGCGGCACGTCAAAAACGCATTGACCGGCAAAAGAGGCTGGAAGAGCGCCGCAGAAAACGTGAGCAAAAACGCCTGCAGGCGGATACTGTCCCGGAAAGCAGAATTGAAAAACAAAAAAGTTGAACAGCTGAGAGGAATCTGATAGAGAAAGCTATGCTGATGATGAAGAAATATATTCCCGGACTCTTCAGAAAGGGCGGCCGTTTCAGCGAAAACAAAAAAAGGCCTTCTGTTATTCCCACACTGCTTCTCGTGTTTTGTCTCCTGCTCAGTCTGACCGGATGTTCAGCATTGGAGGACCTTATGGGGGGCGGTGAAGTTCCAGACACATCAGAAAGAAGCTACGGCGTATTTCTGGGTATCGACAAAGATTCGTTTGATATCAGCATCTTCGATGATTATGAGATGGTTGTCATAGATGCGCAGGAACTGCGAACAGACCAGCTGGCACAGCTTCATGCGAAAGGACACACTGTTTACTCATACCTGAATGTAGGCTCTATTGAAATCAGCAGGGACTACTATGATGAGTATGCTGACCTGTGCCTGGACAGTTATGACAACTGGCCGGAAGAGTACTGGGTCGATGTGACACAGCAGAGATGGCAGGATTTTACCGGAAAGACCCTTGTTGAGGAGGTCCTGAAGAAAGACCCCAAGGTGGACGGATTGTTTCTGGACAATCTGGACGTCTACTATCATGTGACGGAAAAGAAAAAATACCGCTCCATGAAAGAAGATGTCTATAAATCACTGATCCATATCCTGGAGGATTATGAAGAAGCGGAGCTTCCTGTTCTGATCAACGGAGCGGATATGTTCGTCTCCAGGCTGATCAAGGAAGGGAAGGAAGATCTGATCCAGGGTGTCAACCAGGAAACTGTTTTCAGCTGTATCCGGGATTATGAGAATGATAAATTCGGAAGGCAGCCGGACAGTGAGAATGAATATTACACTGAGTATCTGGCTTCCTGCAAGGACGCCGGACTCGATGTTTTTCTTCTGGAGTATACAAAAGATAACAAGGTTGAGAGAGAGATCAGCCGTTACTGCAGTAAAAACGGTTTCCGCTACTATATTTCAAAACACGTAAACCTGACCAGTCCTGATGATTGATGTCTGTGCACAGATGTGCTTTGACAGAGATCCGGAAAGACCGGTCAGATGACGCGCCATGGAGTATGACAATGGACACAATCCTATTGACGGGAAAAACAGGCTTTTTTTCAAAAGAGGCCTTACAGTATATTGGAGAGACAATGCAGGTGTTTGTGACCGGTTCCAGGCCGGGCACAGAGATGAAAAAACTTCCTGAGACGGTCCGCTTGTTACCTCCTGCCCCTGCAGACGATGATTTCCGCACACTTTTTGAGCTCGGAGAGATCCGGGCTGTCTGGCATGTCACCGGATATGCTGACAGCGGACGCCCCGGGGAGGAAGAAAACGGGGCAGAGAAGATCGCGCAGCTGTGCAGTCATTACGGCGTCTCCCGTATGATCATCCTGACAGAGAGTACAGATCCTGCGGATTATCGAAAGATGATCGGCAAGTGGGAAAAGCCCGGCACCGGAGTATCACCGGTTGAGATCGCTGTTGTCCGCCTGCCTTTCCTGATCGGATCAGGGACAGAGGGGGGAAGGCTTGACAGAATCTTTTCTGCCATGCGCCGGGATGACATCGTGCGCTTCGAGGGCGGTGAAGAGACAAAAATTTCCATCCTTCCCATGCCTGAACTGACTTCGCTCCTTTTGCGGATGACCATGGAGACCTGGTTCAGGACAGGGATTTTTGCTGCAGACGGAAGTGATGGCAGCCTTGAGGAGCTTCGCGCGGTCCTTCTTTCCATCCGTCCCGGTGCCCGTATCGAGTATTCAGGGAACGCCGGCAGAGCAGACAGAAGGACACTTCGTGTCCGGTTCCCGATGACAGAGGCAGAAGACTGTGATGGGCAGCTGGAGGAGATGTACCGCCTGCCTGTAACAGCCGACTGGGGTGCCCTGATCACAGATCAGTACAGTGAAATGATCAATGAGACGGGTGAATCAACACCTCTGAAAGAGCGGATCAGAAACTATATGAAGACATCGGGCAAATTGGCCACTACGGTGATCGATCTGGCCATCATGTTTATCCTGTCGGAATATCTGGCGAGGTTTACTTCTTCCTCCGTCTATTTCAAGATTGTGGATGTGCGCCTGATCTATGTCATACTTATGGGTATGATGCACGGGATCGGAGCAGGATTTGCAGCCGCCATACTGGAATGCATCATGCTGGTGATCCGCTATAACGAGATCGGTATTTCGGGACTTTTGCTTTTCTATAATGTTGAAAACTGGATTCCTTTTGTCTATTACCTGACCGGCGGAATGATCAGCGGTTACACACATCAGAAACGTGAGCAGGAGATGCGGTCGGTCAAGAAGGAAAATGAGCTGATCCGCAATAAGTACCTCTTCCTCAACGAAGCCTACCGCACCAGTGTCGCAAACAGAAAAGATCTCTGGGCGCAGATCCTCAATGAAGAGGACAGCTATGGAAGAATCTACAGTGCTGTACGCAGGATGTCCCAGAGAACTCCGGAGGCAGTCTGCGTAGAGGCTGTTGATGTATTACGCCGCCTTCTCAAGAATGAAACGATTTCTGTCTATGAGATGGATCCGGCCGGGAAAAAGGCCTCTCTTTTGTCCTGCTGCAGAAATCAGGATGCCCGTCCGTCGATCGACACGACGCAGTGCAGAGAAATGTTCCGGACTCTGCAGAATGGGGAAACATGGAAAAATACACATTTTTCCGAGAATGCTCCCATGTATGCGGCACAGGTTGTCTATAGCAGAATGTATGGACAAAATAAGGCCGCTGCAAGGAAGATTACATACATTGTGACACTTGACCAGGCAGAGCAGGACCAGCTCAGTCTCTGGTATATGAATCATTTCACAATCCTCTGCGGGCTGTTTCAGGATGCCCTTGAGAGTGCCTCTATGCGGGAAAGGGTGATGTCATGACGATCCTTTTGATTGTACTCCATATAGCAGGGGCCCTTTTTGTGACGGCTTCCTGGAAAAGGGGACAGATGCATTTTTCATCTGCCATGCTGCCTGCGGTATTTCTCCTTCCTCTGTGGGGACCCGCATGTGCTGTTGCAGCGGAAATACATATCCGAGAGGGGGAAAAAGGGGATGAAGAGGCCGGCACAGGGCCTTTCGGGATCACGGATCAGGTCTATCGAAGCATCAGGATGGACAAAGAGGACATGTCCGGCGTACTCCCGATCGAAGATGTGCTGGAGACCGGGACTCCCGCCAGCCGCAGAAGTCTGCTGCTGTCTGTCCTGCATGAAGGCCCCGCGCCTTTTGTACGTCCTCTGCGTTCAGCCGGCATAAACGATGATACGGAAGTGGTTCATTATGCTGTCACCGCGCTGGTTGAGCTCAGGAGCGAATATACGCAGCGCATTGCACGGATGGAAGCTGTCTATCAGAAGAATCCCTCCAACCCCAAAGTGCTGCTGGAATACGCAGACCTCGATGAAGAATATCTTGGCACTTCGATCCCGGACAGCAGTGAAAAGGAGGAGCGCCTCGCCCATTGCCGCACTATGATCGAGGAACTTCTGAACTATCTGTCCTGGCAGGAAACAGGGAGCCGCGGACTTCACCCATCTGCAGGTACGGGGGAAACTCCGCAGATCAGGGAGATTCACCGAAAGAGAGTATCTCTGGTGAAAAGGCTGGGCGATATATGTCTGCAGCAGGGGGATACAGAGACTGCGGAAGCGGCCGGAAGAAAGCTTCTTGAGGAAATTCCGGATTCCGAAGACGGCTATATGCTGATCCTCCGGGCGAAGGCGGCGGAGCGCGACGGCAAGGGTCTTGCCGGGGTGATCCGGGATGTGCGCAGCAGGGGAATTTATCTGTCTCCTGCCGCCAGAGACCAGATCGCGTTCTGGAGTGCCTGAGACGGAACACAGGTGTTGCGGTCGAGGATGAAGGCTTCTGCACACGGTTCCCGGGGAACTGTGGACAGTGATAAGGAATGATTTAATACGGGTTCACTATGAAACGAAAAAGAAAACCGCGCTTTATTTGGCTGCTGGAAATTCTTGTAATATATACATTGATGTTTGCTGTTGTTCTCTCTGTGGGCAGAAGTGTCCTTTACGGAGTCAAGCGCAGCAAAGTGACGATTCTCGAAGACGGCGACCTCAAGGGGACCGTCACGCCTGAGGATGCCGGAACGATCCTGATCTGGGATACAGACAGTACCGGAAAAGACGGCAGGAGAGAGATGAGTGCGATCCTCAGTCAGATGAGGATTCCTTTTGTTGAGAAAAAGGCGGCTGAATTCACGCAGGCCGACCTTGAGGGAAAGGATATCGCGGTTCTGTCCGTGACGGATCTGAGCGTTATGAAGGACAGCCTGACCTCTCTTCTGGACTGGGTCATACAGGGACATTCCCTTCTTTTTCTCTATCCTCCTTATAATGAGGAGACCTTCCTTTCGATCTCTTCTCATCTGGGGATCACGTCTGTCAAAAATTCGCTGGCAAAGGTTGAAGGGCTGCATTTTACAAAAAATATCATGCCCGGCAGCAGCCGGGATCTTTCCATCATGGATGCCTATGAGTCCTCCCTGGACGTCACCCTTGACGGCAGCTGTGAAGTCTTTCTGGAGGCGGCCGGGGCTTCCGACACACCTCTGATCTGGAGAAGAGCTCTGGGAAACGGCACGCTCGTCTTTGACAACCTGAGTTTTCTGGAAAAAGCCTACAGGGGCTTTCATTGTGCTGCCTACTCCCTTCTGCAGGATGACTGCGTCTGGCCGGTCATCAACGGATCGACTTTTTACATCGACGATTTTCCGTCTCCCGTACCGGAAGGAGACAGCCAGTTTATCCAGAAGGATTACGGCATGGACATTAAAGACTTCTATACGCACCACTGGTGGAAGGATGTCTATAACCTGTCCAAACAGTATCATATCCGCTATACAGGCCTTGTGATCGAGGACTATTCGGCCCAGGTCGACGGCGTTTTCCCCCGCAACAAGGATATCCAGCGTTTCCAGTATTTCGGAAACATGCTCCTTCGAGAGGGCGGAGAGCTCGGCTTCCACGGATACAATCACATGCCGCTGGTTCCCGAAAACTTCGATTATATCGGACAGTATGATTCCTATCGGCAGTGGGTCAGTGTTGACGCTATGCGCAATGCCATGACCGAACTGTCCGATTTCTGTCATGATCTCTTCCCCAATGAGGAGTTTCATGTCTATGTCCCGCCTTCAAATATTATCTCCGAAGAGGGACGCAGGCTTCTGGCGGAGGATTTCCCGGAGATCCGTGCCATCGCCAGTCTCTATCTTCCGGATGACAACGATGTCTCCTATGATCAGGATTTTACGGTCACAGAAGACGGAATGATCCAGACGCCCAGGATCATTTCCGGATATGTTCTGGATGATTATATGCGCACGGCAGCGATGAGTGAACTCTACTTCCACTGTGTCAACACCCATTTCCAGCATCCTGACGATGTTCTGGATACTGACCGCGGTGCGGCACTGGGCTGGCAGGAACTCTTCTCCCGCCTGACCGACTATGTGGAATGGCTCAACAAGGCGCTTCCTCAGATGCGCAATCTCACCGGCAGTGAACTGGCAGGCGCTGTCCAGCGCTATGACGGTCTGCAGATCCGCCGCGAGCATACGGCGTCCGGCCTGAAGATCTCTCTGGGCGGATTCAATGATGAGGCATGGTTCTATCTGCGCCTCAACGAGGGAAGACCGGGACATGTGACCGGAGGGACCGTCTCCAGGGCTGCTGACGGCCTCTACCTGGTAAAGGCGGCATCCCCGGAAATGACGATCAGTATCAGCAAATAAGTCCAGAGCTTGGAGTAGATATTATGCGAATATGTGTGATTCTGGAGGGCTGCTACCCCTATGTGACGGGCGGCGTCTCCTCCTGGATGCATCAATATATACAGGCAATGCCCCAGCACGAGTTCGTGGTATGGGCGATCAACGCCGACCCGTCCCAGAACGGCAAGTTCCGATATACGCTTCCTGACAATGTCGTGGAAGTGAAGGAAATCTCTCTGACAGCTGCGCCTGTCGGCAGAAAATCCGGCAGGACGCTGCATTTTGACGAGGACGAGCTGAAGGCTCTTCACGCCCTGGTCGAATGCGCGCGCCCCGACTGGGAGAAGCTCTTTTATATCTTTCAGGACAGGGGGATCTCTCCGGTCGATTTTTTGGCCAGCGAGTACTTTGTGGATATTCTGGCGGATATCTGCAGGGAAAAATTCCCCTATACTGCCTTTTCGGATTTTTTCCACACGGTCCGTTCCATGCTGCTGCCCCTCCTGCACGTGCTGTGCTGTGATGTGCCGCAGGCAGATGTGTATCACACCATCGCCACAGGATACGCAGGTGTCCTTGCAAGGCTTGGAAGTTATAAATACAAAGTACCCTTTCTCCTGACCGAGCACGGGATCTATACCCGTGAAAGGGAAGAGGAGATCATCCGGGCAAACTGGGTCCTGCCGGACTTCAAGGATATGTGGATCAGCTTTTTCTACATGCTGTCCTCCGCTGCCTACGACGGGGCAACGATGGTGACAAGTCTGTTCGCGAGAGCAAGCCGGACGCAGATCGAGATCGGTGCGGATCCCGCCAAGTGCCGGGCGGTTGCAAACGGTATCCACTTTGACCGGTTTGCGGGGATTCCCGAGAGACTGCCCGGCGGTCCGATCCACATCGGAGCGATCCTGCGCCTTGCTCCCATCAAGGATGTCAAGACTATGCTCTACGCCTTTGCCGAGGTGGAGCGCAATATCCCGGGTGTAAAGCTCTTTATCGCAGGTCCTGAAGACGATCACGATTATGCGCTGGAGTGCCGGGAACTTGCGCGGCAGCTCCATATCCGGAACGCGGTCTTTATGGGCACTATCAATGTGCTGGATTATATGGGAGACTTTGACTTTACGGTCCTTTCAAGTATTTCAGAGGGCCAGCCCCTCTCCGTTCTGGAGTCCTTTGCGGCCGGCCGGCCCTGTGTCACGACAGACGTGGGCTGCTGCAAGGAACTGATCTACGGCGAGGGAGAGGACCATTTCGGACAGGCAGGCTACTGTGTTCCGCCCATGCAACCGCATGCCCTTGCCCGGGCAATGGAGGACCTGTGCCGCAACAGTGCACGCCGCCTGCAGATGGGCCGCATCGGCAAAAAGAGGGCGCAGGCCTTCTTCCGACATGAAGACATGATCGCCAATTATCTGGACACTTATGATGAGGTGTTCAGAAGATGGAAGGATTGAATGATGACAGGCGGCTGTCGGCATTGTGACAAGCTGCCGGAAAACCCGGAGGTTGACAGAAAGGATGGCTGGGATAGGCTTTAGCCTGAACAGGCTTTTTCAGAAAAAAGGTATGCTGAACCTCTGCCGTGCATACGCCTACGCGGGCGCGGTAGCCATTGGCCCCATGGTCATGGGAGTGTGCCTTCTGCTGGGAATCTCTTTTGTCTCGCAGGTTGCGGGAATGGCCCAGCATGACCGGGAGATCATGAACTGCATGCTGACATACAGTCTTCTGGTCTCTCTGTTCGTTACCAGTTTTATGAATATGATCCTCACCAGATACATATCGGATATGCTCTATGAGGGGAAAAAGGAGCGGGTCATGCCGTCCTTTTACGGAGCGCTGGCAGTCATGCTGCCGTGCTGCTTTGTCGTATACGGAATCGTGCTCCTCTTTGTGGGGATTCCGCCTGTCTATTGGATCGTGAGTATGTGGTTTGCACTTACCATGATCGTGGTCTGGACACAGATGAATTATCTGTCGGCGCTCAAGGATTACCGTGCGATCGCCATGGGCTTTGGAGCATCCATGCTGACAGGATTTCTTCTTGCGCTAGTGCTGGCCTTTGTCGGGTACGGGACAGTCCTGAGCCTGATGTTCTGTGTGATCCTGTCCTACGGCATTATGAGTATCTGGTATTATGTTCTGATGCTGGGATATTTTCCCCACGGAGAGGGAAGTCCTTTTACTTATCTGCAGTGGTTTGATAAATGCCGCGCTCTGGCCCTGACCGGTGTGTGTGTAAACCTGGGACTCTACGGTCACCTGGTGATCATGTATTTCGGCCCGCTTCACAAAAAGATCATGGGGCTCTTCTTTGCGGCACCCAGTTATGATATTCCTTCACTGACAGCATTTTTTTCCATCCTGATCACAACGATCAGCTTTGTGACATCGGTGGAGGTGCGTTTTTATCCGGAATACAGGCAGTATTACAGCCTCTACAATGACGGCGGTTCGATCAAGGATATCGAGGCGGCCGAGGACAGGATGGTCGAGGTACTCAGCCGCGAGCTTTCCTACTGCGGCTACCGCCAGATCATCAGCACGATCCTGTTTATCGTATTCGGCGGCTTTATCATGGATATCCTGCCGCTGGGAATGATGGACCTGGGCAAGGGCATTTTCCGTACCCTCTGTGTAGGATACGGCCTTTACGCCATTGCCAATGCCATGATGCTGATCCTTCTGTACTTTGAAGATTATGTCGGCTCTCTTGCGGCGACAGCCGCTTTTGCGATCGTGGCAAACGCAGTCACGATCTGGCAGGCAGTATACGGCGACACTGCCTATTTCGGTACCGGCTTTATGGCGGGCGCAATCGTCTATTTCGTGATCGCCATGCTGCGCCTGGAATGGTCAACACGCCGTCTTCCCTACCTTCTTCTGGGCAGACAGGCAGCCGCCGCCTCGACCGGCGATGGTGTGTTTACTTCGCTTGGGGGCATACTCACACGTCTTGATAACAGGGTAAATAAAACCATCAGGAAGACTTCTATAATGCCCGAGGACGGCAGGAAGAGGGCGGTGCGGCCCCGCAGAAGATAAGAACAATACATAAACATGTATGAGGCGTTTTTACATGAAACCATTTATCAGAAGAAAGCTTCCCGTCATCATGATCGTTGTACAGCTGATCCTGATCCTGGGAATCCTGTTTTATATTGTGCCTGGCCGCTACCGCCTGTATGATATCGTTTTGTATGATGCGGCGGAAAACGTCCCGCGGAATCCAATGATGGGCTATGCGCCTGCGGCACAGAATGCGGAAGACTGTGCCCAGACAGATCTTGTCTTTATCCTGCTTCCTTTTTCAGAGTGGGAGCCGCAGGAAGGTGTATTTGATAGAGAGGGTGTGACAGAAAAATACCATCTCGAAGAATATAAAGCGGGCAAAAAGCATGCGGTTCTGCGCTTTGTCTGCGATATCCCTTCCACAGAAGCGCATATGGATATTCCTGAGTGGCTGCGTGCGGTTTCCGGTGGCATGGAGTATGACGACGCCTCCGGAAAAGGCTATGCACCCGATTACGGCAATGAGATCTTCCTGCAGGCCCACAAAGAGGCTCTGGATGCGCTGGCATCCTGGTGCAGGGAAGACAACTTTGTCTCCTTTGTGGAGATCGGCTCTGTCGGACAGAACGGCGTCTGGACTTCGACTGCGGATACGGCATCGGGGATCGCCCCTTCCGAAGAAGTTTTCGGAACATATGAAAAGCAGTACGCAGAAGCTTTTTCTCAGGACGAAGATATTGAACTGCTGACCTGCGCGGAAACGCAGACAGAGGCCCCGGAGGCGGGAAGCTGGAATGATGTGCTGGGCGACAAGCAGGCTGTCGGAGAGTGGACGACGCGGAGCCGGGAACGTGCCCTTTCCGACCTGCAGAAGGCAGAAGCCGGAGAACAAGCCCGGAACAAGGTTTCGAAAGCGGCAGACGGAGAAAAGGGGGAGGAACTCCAAAGCCCTGAGATCTGGACAAAGGCGCCTGTCGGCGGCGGACTTACCGTCTCCCTGCCTATGGACACGCTGCTCATGGACAGCCTGTCGGATACGCTGGAACAGGTCCGCAGCAGTCATGTCACCTTTATAGGACCGAATTGCCCGGATGCGGAACAGCAGGCGGCCAACGGAAGTGAGATGATCCAGCGCGATATGGGCTACTGCCTGTATCTGAGCCGTCTGCAGACGACGATGGATTTTATTCATGACGAGCTGCAGCTGCACTTTACCTTCAATAATATCGGTGCCGCCCCTATGTACAGGGACTGGCCCGTAAAAATGTTTATCTACGACGAGCACAAAGAGTGCATCCGCGAACAGACACTGGATCTGAAGCTGTCGGAGATCCTGCCGGGCCGGGAGGTCACGGTTACCGGAACCCTTCCCTACAGCAGGAAGCTCCTGAGAGGATACTCGGTCGGCATTGCCATTGTCAGTCCGGACGGTACGGAAACGATCACCCTTGCCCAGAAGGGAGTGATCCCCAATAGTGAAGGGGTCCACAGGGTGTACCGATTTAAAAAATCATGGTAAAAACTATTGCGCATTCTTTTTGGATGTGGTAGTTTATTAACGTTGCTTTAATTTTGCGGTATAAGCCGCGCATTCTGTTCACTTAAGACGGTCCTCTGTCGATCAGATACGGTTCGCCAAGCTGCGTCCGTTTTACAAAAAGAAACGCAATGATGGAAGCGGGTCCCCAAGGGATCATACGGACTTCCGGAGCGGTGCAGGCAAGAACGTCCGGCGTGGAAAGGAGATCATTATGAATTTCGAAATCATCAAAGAGCTGGAAAAAGAGCAGCTGAAGGCTGAGGTTCCTCAGTTCGCAACAGGCGACACCGTTCGCGTTCACAACCGCATCAAGGAAGGTACCAGAGAGAGAGTACAGATCTTCGAAGGTACTGTCATCAAGATCCAGGGCGGCGGCGCAAGGACTACTTTCACCGTCAGGAAGATCTCCAACGGCATCGGTGTTGAGAAGACATGGCCCATCCATTCTCCCAACGTAGAGGCAGTTGATGTTGTCCGCAGAGGTAAAGTCAGAAGAGCAAAACTGTTCTATCTTCGCGGCCTGAGCGGCAAGAAGGCGAAGGTCAAAGCCAGAATCGACGACAGAAGGAAATAATCTGCGGCCGGTTTTCTTCCAGAAAGGCAAGCTTTCGAATCGATATTTTTCGAGCAATGGTCACCATTTGAGAGTGCCGTGCCGTTTCGGCACGGCACTCTTTTGCGCGTCTGCAGCAGCGGCATATGCAGGACTTTGTGAAGCGGCAGGCACTGATACAGGAGAAAAACATGGATGTGCAGTGGTATCCGGGACATATGACAAAGGCGAGGCGGATGATGGAGGAAAACATCCGTCTTGTGGATCTGGTGATTGAACTGGTGGATGCCAGAATCCCCCTGAGCAGTCGAAATCCGGACATCGATGCGCTCTGTGCGGGAAAGGGCCGTGTGGTCCTCTTGTGCAAGGCGGATCTAGCGGACCCGGCTAAGACAGAGGAGTTTATGGCCTGGTTTCGGGAAAAAGGCATTCTGGCGGTCGCCGTCGATGCCCGTGAGCGTAAGGCCGGAGAGGTCGTACGGCGCTATATACAGGACGCAGGGCGCGAGAAGCTCGAAAGAGACCGTGCGCGAGGCATTGTCGGCAGACCCCTGCGTGCGATGGTTGCGGGAATCCCCAATGTGGGGAAATCCACTTTTATTAATTCTTTTGCAGGAAGGGCGAGTACGAAGACGGGAAACAAGCCGGGTGTTACCAGGGGCAAGCAGTGGATCCGCCTGGGCGGCGATGTGGAACTTTTGGATACTCCGGGAATCCTCTGGCCCAAATTTGACAATCAGGAGATCGGCATGCGCCTTGCGCTGGTCGGTGCGGTCAGGGATGATATTCTGGACAAACAGGAACTGGCTGTCTGGCTGATCGATTATCTGGAACAGGAATATCCCGATGCCCTTAAGCGGAAATATCTGACAGATACGGAAAATGCTCTGCCGCAGGAGTCTTCTCAGGCGCAGGAGGAAGAAATGCTTCCTCCCGGATATGTGCTTCTCTTAAAGATCGCAAGGGCGAGAAGGCTCTTGATGAAAGGCGGAGAGCCCGATGCGGACCGGGCGGCGTCCATGCTGATCGATGACTGTAAAAACGGCCGGATCGGCCGTATCTCTCTGGACAGACCCCGGGATGCCGGGAAGATGGAAGAGGAGAGACTTGCCTTTACCGCTGCAAGGAAGCAGGAAAAAAAGAAAGAAAAGACCGGGACAGCCCGCAGAAAGTCCGGCAAAGCCCCAAAACGTTCCGGTAGGACAGCAGGCCGGAAACGGTATGAAAACTGACATATAAGGTTCCGGGAGGGCGGCGGCCCGGAAACAGTATGAAGAAACAGTATGAAAACTGACCATACAATGTCCCGGTAGGGCAGCAGGCCGGAAACGGTATGAAATCTGACCATGCATGTTGGAGACAGGAGGGTACAGGCGCGGGTATGACACAGAAGGAGACAGCGCAGCAGAAACGGGAAGCGCGCATGGCAGCTGAACTGGCACGCGTGCAGCAGATGCGTGATTATGAAACAGAAGCAGTCCGCGCAGCGGGTGGACACGGTCTGATCTGCGGAATAGACGAGGCAGGACGCGGACCACTTGCAGGTCCCGTCGCAGCAGCGGCTGTCATCCTGCCGGAGGATCTGCTTCTGCCTTATCTGAATGACTCTAAGAAGGTGACCGAGAAGCGCAGGGAAGTGCTGTTTACACAGATCAAAGAAAAGGCACTTGCCTGGGCGGTCGTCATGGTGCCGCCGGAGCGGATCGATGAGATCAACATCCTTCAGGCGACATATGAGGCCATGCGGACTGCGGTCGGACAGCTTGCTGTCCGCCCGGATGTCCTTGTCAATGATGCTGTCACGATCCCCGGACTGGATATCCTGCAGGTGCCAGTCATCAAGGGCGACGCCAAGTGTATCTCCATCGCGGCCGCCAGTATTCTCGCCAAAGTAACGCGGGATACATATATGAAGGAAATGGATCGGAAATATCCGGCCTACGGCTTTGCCGGCCACAAGGGCTACGGGACAAAAGCGCATTGTCAGGCGATCCTGGAATATGGTCCCTGCCCGATCCACCGCAGAAGTTTTCTGGGCAGGATCCTGGCGGGGCAGCACAGGGGACAGAGTGTTTCTGCTGTGCAGCGCGAATCCGAAGATACAGCTTCCGGCAGCTGCAGTCCCGAAAATGCAGGATCCATGCACGACGGAGAAGAAAAGAATCTTTTAAAGAAAAATACCCCTTCTTCGAGGCAGGAGACCGGCCGACGGGGAGAAGAGGAGGCGGTCCGCTTTCTCAGCAAAAAAGGGGTGAAGATCCTTGAACGCAATTTCCGGGATCGGAACGGTGAGATCGATCTGATCGGTGAGCAGGACGGCGTACTTCTTTTTATAGAAGTGAAATATCGCGGCAGCCAGAGGTTCGGGACACCTGAAGAGGCGGTCACACCGGAAAAACAGCACAATATCTGCCGTACGGCTCTGTATTATCTGCATCAGACCGGCCGCACTGCCGGGACATCCGTACGCTTTGACGTGATCGCGCTGACAGATGCAAGTATCCGATGGATACGGGATGCCTTCTCTTTTACAGACTGATTTTTTTAAACGCTGCCGGAGATGTACTGCAGCCGGCGGAAGTGATTTTCTGCTTGCGAATTATGTTCGCAACCGTTATGATTACCTTGGTTACAGGTGTATTATGCTGTGCTGTTTACAGTATTATTCTTCATCGCGCAGTACCCGTGACTTCAGTCGTGGGATACGCGCGCAAAAAAGCGAAACTTGAATGATAGACGCACCGCGGTCAGGGTGTGACCGGAAACTGGCCGAAGACAAATAATCATCAACCGTACGCATCGGTACTTGCCGGGAAGGAGAGCTCATGGCTTTAGATCGTTCACTTAATCAGCAGCTTGACAGAAGTATGCCTGTCGCTCCGCTCGCGATCATTGCGCTGCCCTCTGCCAGACAGCTGGGAGAGAAGATAAGCAGTTATATTTCCGACTTCCGCAGAATTGACAGCAATTCAGAGGAAGAGATTCCCTACAGGGATAATTATTATCAGGACAGTTATCTGATGGATGTGAACCTGGAGCGTTTTCAGACCGGAGAGGGCAGAGCGGTCATGCTGGAATCTGCCCGCGGCAAGGACGTCTTTATTCTTGTGGATGTCATGAACTGGACCGTCACCTACAAGATGAACGGTTTTGTCAATCATATGTCTCCGGACGATCATTTCCAGGACCTCAAGAGAGTGATCGCTTCCATCCAGGGAAAGGCACGCAGGATCACGGTCATCATGCCCTTCCTCTATGAGGGACGCCAGCACCACCGCTCTTCACGAGAATCGCTCGATGCAGCACTCATGCTCAAAGAGCTCTTCGAAATGGGAGTAGACAATTTCATTACTTTTGATGCACATGATCCCAGGATCGCCAGCGTTGCGCCTCTGGAAAACTTCGATAATTTTGTATCGCCCTACCAGTTCCTGAACGCCCTTCTGGCCACCTGCGATGATCTGCAGGTCGACAAGGACCATGTTGTGGTCATCAGCCCGGACGAAGGCGCCCTCGACAGGACCGTCTATTTTGCAAATGTAATCGGCGCGGACACAGGCATGTTCTATAAACGACGCGATTATTCCAGGATCGTGGGAGGCAAAAACCCCATTGTCGCGCATGAATTCCTGGGTGAGAAGCTTGACGGAAAAGATGCGATCATTATCGACGATATGATCTCCTCGGGCGGCAGTATGCTGGATACTTCCCGCCAGCTCAAAGAGCAGATGCACGCGGGCAGGGTCTTTGTCTGCACGACCTTCGGCCTCTTTACAGACGGCCTTGAGGCTTTTGACAAGGCATACGAACAGGGATGGTTTGACAAGCTTGTCACCACCAACCTCACATATCTGCCTCAGGAACTTCTGGACAAGCCCTATTTTGCTATGGCGGATATGAGCAAATATATTGCCACGATCATCGATTTCTTCAACCATGATGCGGCAATTTACGGAATCAAGGTTCAGACGGAGAAGATCAGGGAGATTCTCACCGCCTACAATGCCAGAGAGAGAAAAGCTCTGGAGAGCGCAGGAGATTCTTCTTTGAAATAATCCCGCCGTTACTGGTCATACCGTGACCGGTAACGTGGCGTTTTCCTTCGGCCAATGGAAAGTGCCCTTGAGCCAGGTCAGGGCTGCAGTCCCCGCACCAAACAGCAAAGTGTTTGGCGAGAGTGTGATTTGTAACATCCCACCTGTATACTGCGTTATGCAAAAGATCATGCCCCCGTTACGGACAGATGCCCGAAGCGGGGGCTTGCCTTGTTCCGGGGCAGCCGGCACACGGAAGATGTGCCGGTGCAGTATTCGCGCGCAGGGAATTGTGCCGCACAAAGCGGCCGCGCCCGATGCGGGAGTCCGGCGCGTGAGTCTGGAAGGCGGGACACTTTTGTCTTGCCATGCAGGGGTTTCTCGGATACAATGAAAAGAACGTCTTTTTCGGAAAGAAAAACACGGAAAGGAAATCATTATATATGGCAAAAAGAAAAAGAAAGCCGATCGTTGCTGTCGTCGGCCGGCCGAATGTGGGCAAGTCCACGCTCTTTAATGTGCTGGCGGGCAGGAGGATCTCGATCGTCGAAGATACGCCGGGTGTGACGCGTGACAGGATCTACGCGGACTGCAGCTGGCTGGATAAGGAATTTACACTGATCGACACGGGCGGCATCGAGCCCGATTCAAAGGATGTCATCCTGTCCCAGATGCGTGAACAGGCGCAGCTGGCGATCGATATGGCGGACGTGATCATCTTTATGGTGGACCGCTCGACCGGAATGGTGGATTCGGACAACAAGGTCGCTGATATGCTCAGGCGCTCCGGCAAGCCTGTTGTCCTGGTGGTCAACAAGGTGGACAGCCCGGCCAAGATGCTGGCGGACATCTACGAATTCTATAATCTCGGGATCGGTGATCCCTGGCCGGTATCGAGTGCCAACCGCACCGGAATCGGCGATATGCTGGATGAAGTGATCAAATATTTCCCTGACGATTCCGCAGATGAGGAAGAGGATGACGCTGTACGGATCGCCATTGTCGGAAAACCCAATGTCGGCAAGTCCTCCATCATCAACCGGCTGATCGGCCATAACCGCGTGATCGTCTCTGATGTCGCTGGAACGACAAGGGACGCCATCGACACGCGCATCGCCTATCACGGCAGGGAGTATGTCTTTATCGATACTGCCGGCATCCGCCGCAGAAACAAGATCAAGGAAAATCTGGAGCACTATATGATCGCCCGCAGTGTAGGAGCCGTTGAGCGCGCGGACATCACAGTCCTTGTCATAGATGCCTCCGAGGGTGTCACCGAACAGGACGCCAAGATCGCCGGCATCGCGCATGATCGGGGCAAGGCCGTGATCATCGCCGTCAACAAGTGGGATCTGGTTGAAAAGGACAATCACACGGTGAAAGAATTTACCAACAAAGTGCGTCAGGTCCTTTCCTTTCTGAACTATGCGGAACTCATTTTTATTTCCGCAGAGACAGGACAGCGCCTGGTCAAGCTCTACGACATGATCGACATGGTGCATGACAACCAGAACCTGCGTATTCAGACCGGTGTCCTCAATGAGATCATCAACGAGGCCTGCATTATGCAGCAGCCGCCCTCCGACAAGGGCAAATCCCTCAGAATCTATTACGGAACCCAGGCCGGCGTATGCCCGCCTACATTCGTACTGTTTGTAAATGATAAAAAGCTGATGCATTTTTCCTATCAGCGATATATTGAAAACCGGATCCGGGATGCCTTCGGCTTCCGCGGGACTCCCATCCGTTTTGTCATCCGTGAACGCACGGAGAAGAAGTAAAACTTTTATTCTTCATTGCGCAAGACTCGCGGGCGGGTCTTGAATTAGGAGGCGCATTCATGAATCAGCTTATTGTATTGCGAATCGTCTGCCTGGCAATCGGCTATGTTTTCGGCCTTTTTCAGACAGCATATATTGTTGGAAGAACCAGGGGGATCGATATCCGTGAACACGGAAGCGGCAATTCAGGTACCACCAATGCCATGCGTATTCTTGGCAAAAAGGCAGGCCTGATCGTCTTTCTGGGCGATGTGTTAAAGAGCCTGCTGGCACTTCTCCTCGTGGGATTCCTTTTCGGAAAGACCCACCCGGAGGCGGTTTACCTTCTTAAGACATGGACTTTTGCCGGGGTGGTCCTGGGACATGACTATCCCTTCTATATGGGCTTCAGGGGCGGCAAAGGTGTTGCGGTAATGGCCGGCTATGTCTTTGGATTTCACTGGTCCTTTATCCTGCCCGGTATCCTGATGTTTTTTATCCCCTATCTGATCACCGGCTATGTTTCTCTCGGATCGCTCATTTTGTATCTGGGACTTTTTATACAGCTTGTGATCGAAGGAACGAGGGGGGTATTCGGCATATCGGGTCCCATGCTCACCGAGCTCATTGTCATCCAGGGCCTTTTGACAGCTATGGCCTGGTACAGGCACCGGGCCAATATCGGCCGGCTTCTTTCCGGTACCGAGCGTAAAACGCACCTTATAAAGCGCAATTCCGAGCAGCTTGATCTTGACAAAAAATAAGCGCCCGGCAAAAGACAGCCGCTCCTGACAGGGATGTGTTCTGATCTTTATTCAGACGGCACCCCGCAGACAGCAGGTTTAAGAATCATTCATATAAAGGAGAAAGCATTCACCGATGGAAAAAAACATGCATATTTTTGAGGAACTGCAGGCAAGAGGGCTTCTGGCCCAGCTGACAGACGAGGATCAGATCCGAGACCTGGTCAACAACGGCAAGGCGACTTTCTATATTGGTTTTGACCCCACCGCCGACTCTCTTCATGTCGGTCACTTTATGGCCCTGCTTTTGATGAAGCGTCTGCAGGAGGCCGGCAACAAGCCTGTCGCACTCGTCGGCGGCGGTACCGGTATGATCGGAGACCCTTCCGGAAGACAGGATCTCAGGTCCATGATGACGGTCGAGCAGATCGACCACAACTGCGAGTGCTTCAAGAAGCAGATGAGCCGCTTCATTGAATTCGGACCCGACAAGGCTCTGATGGTCAACAATGCCGACTGGCTCCGCGACCTCAATTATATTGAATTCATCCGTGATATCGGCGTTCATTTCTCCGTCAATAATATGCTCCGCGCCAGATGCTATGAGCAGAGAATGGAGAAGGGACTTTCCTTCCTGGAATTCAACTACATGATCATGCAGGCCTATGACTTCCTGTGCCTGTATGAAAAATACGGCTGCAACATGCAGTTCGGCGGCGACGACCAGTGGAGCAATATGCTGGCCGGCACGGAACTGATCCGCAAAAAACTGGGTAAGGACGCCCACGCTATGACCATCACCCTGCTCCTCAACTCCGAGGGCAAGAAGATGGGCAAGACCGCAAAGGGTGCTGTCTGGCTTGATCCGGACAAGACTTCCCCCTACGACTTCTATCAGTACTGGAGAAATATCGGTGACGCGGATGTCCTCAAGTGCCTGCGCATGATGACCTTCCTTCCTCTCGAGCAGATCGACGAGATGGACAAGTGGGAGGGCGCCCAGCTCAATACCGCCAAGGAGATCCTTGCCCACGAACTGACTACGCTGGTACACGGCGAGGATGAAGCTGTGAAAGCCGAGAAAGGCGCAAAGGCTCTCTTTGCGGCAGGCGGCGCCGGCGATATGTCCAATGTTCCTGAAGTCATTCTGACACAGGATGATCTGGAGGACGGCGGCCTCAACATTCTCACTGCTCTGGTAAAGAGCGGACTTGAGAAGTCCCGCTCCGATGCGCGCCGCGATGTCAAGCAGGGCGGCGTCAGCGTTGACGGTGAGAAAGTTGCTGCGATCGATAAAGTGTTTGACAAAGAGACCCTTGAAAAAGGCATCCTGCTGCAGCGCGGCAAGAAGAGCTACAAGCGTCTCCGTGTGGAGTGATACGGCAGACTATGCGTCCTGACGGAAACCACAACAGTTCGAAAAACTGAAAACTTTTTTATCAGGCAGCCATGAGACAGCTGCCGGAAAGGAGGGGCATATGAACGGTGCGGATGCTATGGTAAAATGTCTGGCTGCGGAGGGGGTCGAGTATGTATTCGGCTATCCCGGTGTGGCGATCTGTCCCTTCTATGACAGTATTCTCCAGACAGATATCCACACAGTTTTGATACGCCAGGAACAGTGTGCGGCACATGCGGCGAGCGGCTATGCCAGAATTTCGGGAAAAGTAGGCGTTGCAGTCGTCACCAGCGGTCCCGGCGCGACCAATCTGATCACAGGAATCGCAACCGCTTTCGCGGACAGTATTCCGCTTGTATGTATCACCGGCCAGGTGGACAGCAAGATGATGGGAAGTGATGTATTCCAGGAGGCGGATATTTCCGGTGCCTGCGAATCATTCGTTAAATACAGCTATATTGTCAGGAATGCAGCAGATATTCCCAGGATCGTCAAGGAGGCTTTCTACATCGCCAATACAGGCCGCAGAGGCCCGGTCCTGATCGATCTGCCCATCGATGTCCAGCAGCAGACCGTGCGCCACTTCTCCTATCCGGAGAATGTGAACCTGCGGACCTACAAGCCTACTGTGACGGGACATGCGGTACAGATCAAAAAGGTGATCAATCAGCTCGAGCGCGCCAAGCGTCCCATCATCTGTGTGGGCGGCGGCGTACATCTGAGCCATGCCTCGAAAGAGGTCCTTGCTTTTGCCGAGAAGAATGAGATCCCCCTCGTCAGTACGATGATGGGTCTTTCTGCCATTCCCACCGAGCACCCTCTGTTTTACGGTATGGTAGGCAACAACGGCAAACCCTATGGGAACCGCGCCATGAATAATGCCGATATGGTCATCATGGTCGGCGCCCGTGTCGCAGACAGGTCCATCAGTCAGCCGGATCTCATTATGGAGAACAAGATCCTGGTTCACATCGACGTGGATCCTGCGGAGATCGGCAAAAATGCAGGTCCCACGATCCCTCTTGTCGGTGATATCAAGCATGTTTTCGATGAATTCAACAAGATCGATTTCAAGTCGGATTACACAGACTGGATCGACCAGCTGGACGGTTACAAGGACGATGCGCGTGATGCCAAGCGGCGCCGCATGTTCCAGCGCGAGGAAGATATCCTGGCCCACAAAAAGGACCTTACAGGCATCAATCCCGTCGAGTTCATCCGTCAGCTCTCCTATGCCATGAAAGAGGACGCTGTCTACGTCGCCGATGTCGGACAGAACCAGATGTGGTCATGTTCCAACTACATTGCCCGCGGAGGCCGGTTTATGACCAGCGGCGGCATGGGTACCATGGGCTATGCGCTACCGGCAGCCATGGGCGCCAAAGTAGCTGCCCCCGAAAGACAGGTCGTTGCGGTCTGCGGAGACGGCGGTTTTCAGATGACCATGCAGGAACTGGCGACTATCTCCCAGTACAATATTCCTGTCAAGCTGGTCATTCTCAAAAACACCGTACTCGGTCTGGTGCGCCAGTATCAGCATTACAACTATAAGGACAGGTACTCTGTCATCGATCTGGGTACTAAGCCGGATCTGTCCCTGATCGCTCAGGCCTATGGCATCGGCTATCTCAAGCTGGACAACAGCTGGAAGACAGATTCGATACTGCAGGAGTTTTTGGCGGAGGACAAATCCATGATTCTTGAAGTGGATGTTGACCGGGATGAGCTCTGCTGATCATTCAGGTATGAACGGCATAGCTCAAACCGGGGAACTGTCACGAATTAATCTATACATCCTGCTTGCCTGGTTTTCCAATCTCTGCGTCAGAAATCCTCACCGTACCCCGGTACGGCTGCGTTTTCTTCCTTGATATTGAAAACCCATTCAGCGCAGTCTGCATAGTTAATTTCGTGACAGTTCCCAACTCTCAGTTGGAGGTTTTGTGTCAATGAAGAGAATATATTCTATTCTGGTCGAGAACCGCGCCGGTGTTCTCTGTAAGACTGCCGGCCTTTTCTGGCGCCGCTGTTTCAACATCGACTCCATCACAGTCGGTGAGACGGATGACAGAGAAGTGTCCAGTATGGTCATCGTCAGCTCCGGCGATGAGAGGACCCTCGAGCAGATCGAAAAACAGCTCAACAAAAAACTGGATGTCATCAAAGTCAAGACCTTTGATGAGTCGGAGAGCATCAACCGCGAGCTTCTGCTTGTAAAGATCAAATACAACCGCGGAAACCGCCGGGATATTATGGATAACTGTCAGATCATGGGCGCGCGCATTGTAGATATGTCCCGCAATCAGATGATGATCGAGATGTGCGACACACCCGAACGCGTCGCCATTTTCCTCGACACACTCAAATCTGTCAGTATCGTGGAGATCACCCGCACCGGTGTCCTTGCCATGACCAAATGCAATGAACCCGGATAAATGGCGCATTGCGTCCTACTCAAAACCACAATCGTTCGAAAAATGAAATTGTATCGTTGTATACGTTGACTTTAACGCGCCACAGCGATATAATGGCGTGTATGTCGTGAAAAAGAGTTCGACATACCATATTTTTCAGTATGGAAGGAATCATCAGTAATAATGAGCACCACGGAAAGTAATAAAGAGTTTAAAGTATTTCAGATCCTTGTTGACAATAATTCCGGTGTTCTGAGCCGGATCGCAGGTCTGTTTTCAAGACGAGGATACAATATCGAGAGTATCACCGCAGGTGTCACTGCCGACCCCAACATCACCAGGATCACGATCATGACCTCCGGGGATGACGACATCATGGAACAGATCGAGAAGCAGGTCAGCAAGCTTGTCGATGTCCGTGATATCCACGAACTCAAGCCCGAGGAGAGTGTCTATCGCGAACTGGCCATGATCAAAGTGCGCGCGGATGCCTCCCAGAGAGAAAATGTCATCGCTCTGGCCAATATTTTCCGCGGAAATATCATCGATGTCTCTAATGAGAGCCTGATGATCGAGATTACCGGCAATTCGGGCAAGGTGGATGCCTTTATCCGCCTGATCAGCGGCTACGAGATCCTCGAACTGGCCAGGACGGGCGTTGCCGGACTTGGCCGCGGCACCAAGAACGTCATTTATATCAATGACCTTCGTCTGGGCGCGGGTATCTCGGACGGCCCCGGCAGAGAGTAGGGCCAATCAAATGTCCATACGTATGTCCGTGCAGACACGTCCATCCGTATGGCGGCCTGATCGTCTTTTGTAGGTAACAATGTTACACATTTTTAATTTTTATAGTTGAATGGAGGAACAAGAAATGTCAGATGCCAGGATTTTCTATCAGGAGGATTGCAATCTCTCTCTTCTGGAAGGCAAGACCATCGCAATCGTCGGTTACGGCAGCCAGGGCCACGCTCATGCTCTCAACCTCAAAGAGTCCGGATGCAACGTCATCATCGGTCTGTATGAGGGTTCCAAGTCCAAGGCTAAGGCTGAGGCACAGGGCCTGACCGTTTACAATACTGCAGAAGCCGCAAAGATGGCAGACATCATCATGATCCTGATCAACGATGAGAAGCAGGCTGCTATGTACAAGAAAGACATCGAGCCCAACCTCGAGGCAGGCAATATGCTGATGTTCGCACACGGCTTCAACATTCACTTCGGTCTGATCAATCCCCCCGCGGATGTCGATGTCACCATGATCGCTCCCAAGGCTCCCGGACACACCGTCCGCAGCGAGTATCAGGCAGGCAAGGGCACTCCCGCCCTCGTAGCAGTCCAGCAGGATGCGACCGGCCACGCCCTTGATATGGCTCTGGCATATGCAGCAGGCATCGGCGCCTCCCGCGCCGGCGTCCTGGAGACCACCTTCCGCACCGAGACCGAGACCGACCTCTTCGGTGAGCAGGCTGTCCTTTGCGGCGGTGTCTGCGCCCTCATGCAGGCAGGCTTCGAGACCCTGGTCGAGGCGGGCTACGATCCCAGGAACGCTTATTTCGAGTGCGTCCATGAGATGAAGCTGATCGTCGACCTGATCTACCAGTCCGGTTTCGCGGGCATGCGCTACTCCATCTCCAATACAGCCGAGTACGGCGACTACATCACCGGTCCCAAGCTTGTCACTGACGAGACCAAGAAGACCATGAAGAAGATCCTGTCCGATATTCAGGACGGCACCTTCGCCAAGGAGTTCCTGCTCGAGATGTCCGACAAGGCCGGTCAGCAGGTCCACTTCAATGCAATGCGCAAGCTCGCTTCCGAGCATCCCGCTGAAGTCATCGGCAAGGAGATCCGCAAGATGTACAGCTGGAACAAGGAAGAGGATAAGCTGATCAACAACTGATCATAGAGCAGAATCCTTTCCGGGAAATTTCATACCGCGTGCCTGAATGCAGAAATGGTTCGGCATGCTTGAGAGACTAGTTCCACCCCCCTTACCGGAAATGAACCGGTAAGGGGGGTTTTTACGCGCAAAATATGGGTTTATCGAGGAGGGACGGGGCTGTGGCTGTACCTCTCTGCTCGGTCAGATGTCCGTCGTCAAGATGTACTAGGCCATAAAAAGGGCGTCGGGAGGGCCGCTTTAACTCGTATTCCGTGTTGAAGACACGGAATACTCAGACATGCGATGCGCTAAAATACCCGTCCTTGAGGGCCGGGTATTTTACCCTCCCTCAGCCCTTTTTCCGGCAAGTACATCTAGGACTCCTCCCGATTCCCTTGCGAGAGAGGTACAGTCCTCGCCCCTGAATGTCACTCCGTCGATCAATGATGGAAGATTAGAATCCGTGTGCATTCATACAGATCAGCAGATAAACTGCTGCCTGTATGAATACACAAGTGTAATATTACCCATCCCACAGCCCGGCAGGAAATTGTAGCCTGAGAGTTATACATTCTGGGGAGGGAATTTTTTTGAGCAGTCAGTTGTACTTGGCGAAGCTTATAGGGAAGGGCAGGTAAAACGCACAAGCCCTCACGGCTGTGCGTTTTAGGGCCACCTGTCTGAGCAGACCGGGCTTTCAGCACGGGATGCGAGTTTGGCCCGGCCTGCCCTGAGCATAAGCAAGCCTTAGTACAACTCTGCGAAAAAAGCTGACCGAGACAGGAAGTATAACTCGAAGGCCATTCCTAAGGGCGCGACAAACCTGTATTTACAGTTGCATGAAATCTGTTTTTCGGTTAAACTATTCTGTCAGTCCCTGCTGTTCGGAATCTAAATGTTTTCAGAGGAATTATGATCGCATTTTTATCAGGAACCATTGAATATCTGGGCACAGACACGGTTGTCATTGATGTCGGCGGCGTCGGATACGAGGTAAAAGTTTCGGCGGAGGTCTCCGGTGCGCTTTCTGCCGTCGGAGTCGGAAATGCCGTGAAGCTCTATACATATACATATCTGCGGGAGGACCAGATCGCACTCTACGGTTTTCGCTCCCGCGATGATCTGGCTCTCTTCAAGCAGCTGATCACCGTGAGCGGTATAGGTCCCAGAGGAGGCTTAAGCCTTTTGTCTGTCATGACGGCGGATGACCTGCGTTTTGCCATTGTGTCAGGCGACGCAAGGATGATTTCCCGGGCGCCCGGCATCGGTAAAAAGACGGCGGAGAGGCTGATCCTGGATCTGCGCGACAAGATTTCCTCTGCCTATGCGGTCTCCGATGATCCGGAGATTGCAGCAGGTGGTATTGACAGGGCCGGTGCCGGCGGAAGAGATGCTGTATCAGAGGAATCGAGTCCGGCATCTGACGCAGTTGAGGCGCTGGTCGCCCTTGGCTATATGCGGGCGGAAGCGGCACGCGCTGTCAAGAAGTGCGCAAAACAGAACGATACAGGGGCAATCCTGCAGGAGGCGCTCCGTTACTTGTAGGAAAACGCTTCAGGGAGCCGCTCTGACGAGCGGCATGGTCGGAAAGAATGGAAAAAAGAACAATTGAAACCAGATTTACGTCCGAGGATGCAAAGATCGAGAATTCCCTCAGGCCCAGGACGCTCGCAGAATATATCGGGCAGGAGAGGATCAAAGAAAACCTGCAGATCTCCATTCAGGCGGCAAAACAGCGAGGGGAGTCCCTCGACCACATACTGTTCTACGGGCCTCCCGGCCTTGGCAAGACGACTATCTCGGGAATCATTGCCAATGAAATGGGAGTGAAAATGCGGGTGACCTCCGGACCGGCGATCGAGAAGCCAGGCGAGATGGCCTCTGTCCTCAACGGACTGGGGGAGGGGGACATCCTCTTTGTCGATGAGATCCACCGTCTCAACAAGCAGGTGGAAGAGGTCCTGTATCCTGCTATGGAGGATTTCGCCATTGATATCCTGATCGGAAAAGGATCTGATGCACGGTCCATCCGTCTCAATCTGCCCCGCTTTACCCTGGTCGGTGCAACAACAAGGGCGGGTCTTTTATCCGCTCCTCTGCGGGACCGCTTCGGGGAGATTCACCGGCTGGAATTTTATACACCGGATGAGCTTTGCACCATTGTCGAAAATTCTGCGGCAAGACTCCATGTTTCCATTGAACGGGAGGGAGCCTATGAACTTGCCCGAAGGAGCCGCGGGACGCCCCGTCTCGCCAACAGGATCCTCAAAAGAGTCCGTGATTTCGCCCAGGTCCGCGGAGACGGTGTGATCACCGGTGAGATCGCCAATATTGCCCTCGATCTCATGGAGGTGGACAAGATGGGACTGGACCGGGCGGACAGGCGGTTTTTGATGACACTCATTGAGGTTTTTGACGGGGGGCCGGCGGGGATTGACACCCTTGCCGCTTCCATCGGCGAGGATGCCGGTACGATCGAGGACCTGATCGAGCCATACCTTCTTCAGAACGGATTTATCAACCGTACACCCCGCGGACGCGTGGCGACTGCCAGAGCCTACGAACATCTGGGCTTTGCGCCTGTTTCGGATCCGGCATGACACCGGACATGACAGACCGGAGGACTACCGGAGCTTTGTGAGAGCGCGGGCGCAGCCCAATTTGTAATCTATTTATGTGTTTTTGTGAACAGGAGTAAGATATGCCTTCAAAGAACGCTACCAGAGTGACGATCGGAGGAAAGACCTATACACTGAGCGGAAATGAGAGCGAAGAGTATCTGCAGGAGGTCGCAGCCTATCTGAATGGAAAGATTGCCCAGCTGCAGAGTGATGAAGACTATCGCAATGTCCCCTTTGACATGCGCAACGTTCTGCTTCAGCTCAACCTGGCGGATGATTATTTTAAAGCGCGCAGTGAAATACGGCAGATGCAGAAGCTCCTGGAGGAGCGTGAACAGAATCTGTCTGACCTTAAACACGAACTCGTCGCCACGCAGATGAAACTGGAGGCGGCGGTACATCGACAGGAGTGATCGTAGATGACACAGATCTCATACCCGCACAAAGTCGAACTCCTGGCACCTGCAGGCAGCAGGGAAGCCCTGACCGGTGCCTTCAGCGCCGGTGCGGACGCAGTCTATCTGGGAGGAGAGCGCTTTGGTGCAAGGGCTTACGCGGACAATTTTTCCACAGAGGAGATCAACCGGTCGATCGGAGAGGCTCATGTGCTTGACAGGAAGGTCTACCTGACGGCCAATGTCCTGACTCGCGAGGATGAACTTGCGGACCTCGTCTCCTTTGTCAGACAGCTGGATGATGCCGGTCTGGACGGCGTGATCGTGCAGGACATCGGTGTTCTGAGCGCCCTCCATGAAGCATGTCCCCACCTCCCTCTGCATGCCAGTACACAGATGTCCGTGACTTCTTCGGACGCGGTGCGTCTTCTGCGGCGCCTTGGCGTGTGCCGGGTTGTGCCTGCCAGAGAACTGTCCCTGAAGGAGATCGAGACCCTCCGCAGGGAAGATGCAGCAGTGTCGGCAAAGCCCATCGAGATCGAGGCTTTTATCCACGGTGCAATGTGCTATTCTTATTCCGGCAGGTGTCTGATGTCCAGTTTTCTGGGCGGAAGGAGCGGAAACCGCGGCCGGTGTGCCGGGACCTGCCGCCTGCCCTTCAGGATCCTTGATGAAAACAGAAAGCCTGCGGGTCCGGATGCGCGCCGAAAAGAAGTCTGGCCGCTCTCGATGAAAGATATGTGTGTCCTGTCGATCCTGCCCGAACTGATCGATGCCGGGATCGATTCTTTCAAGATCGAAGGCCGTATGAAAAAGCCGGTCTACGCGGCCGGCGTGACAGCCATCTATCGCAAATATATCGACCGCTGTTATGCATGGATGGAAGCCGGAAGACCTTCTCCCTGGGCAGTGGAAGAAGAGGATCTGGACCGGCTCCGCAGTCTCTATATCCGCACCGGGCTTGGTACCGGGTATTATCATACAAAGAACGGCAGGAACCTTGTGACGATCGGAAAACCGGGGTATGCCGGGACTGATGCCGCTCTGGAGGAGGAGATACGCAGACAATACCTGGGCCGTCTTCCCGCGCGCGAGATCATGGGAAAGGCTGTGTTCAGAACAGGAGAGCCCGCAAGGCTCACCGTAATGCTCCCGGACCGGGCCCGGAAGGATCCTGGTCAAGAGAAAGACAGGGAATTTGCTGAAGTAGAGATCACCGGCGCCGCGGTGCAGGCCGCTTCCGGAAGACCTATGACAAAGGAAGACCTCCTGAGCCGTCTGAAAAAGACCGGGGACAGCCTGTTTACATTTTCCAGTCTGGAGATTGAGGCAGATGACAATATTTTCCTGCCGGTGAGCGCTGTCAACACACTGCGCCGCCAGGCTTTGTCCGCACTGCAGGAAACGATCCTTCAGGAAGCAAAAGAGAGAAGACAGGAAAAGGAAGTCAGTACGGAAAAAGCCGGTACAGCTGAACCGGAGGAAAACTGTGATCACTGCGGTGGCCTCCTGACGGAGGAAAAGCAGGACCACGGCGGAAGCCTCCTGACGGAAGAAAAGGGAGACCGCAGCGGCGGCCTTCTGTCTGAAGAAAAGCAGGACCGCAGCGGAAGGTCTCTGTCAAATAATAATAAGGCAGAAAGGCGTGGCCGACAGGAACTGTGGGCTCTTGTCTCGACAAGAACCCAGATGGAAGCGGCTGTATCCGCGGGATGCGACTGCATCCTGAACGACGGCGACTTCGATCCCCTGGGAGAAAACGGAAAGACCGGACATTCTTTTTTAAAAAAAATGCGGTTTATTTGTGTCCTTCCGCCGGTATTTCACGTCAATAACAGAGAAAGAATCCGACAGCAGATCCTGACCGCCTCTGAAAAAGGCTATTCCGGCATCCTTGTACGGACACTGGAAGAACTCTCTCTTGCCCTGCAGGCAGGATATGAGGGAGAGATCATCGCGGATGCTTCGCTCTACAGCTGGAACGGACGATCCATGGCTGCCCTTTCCGGAGAATGCGACAGGATCGTATGTCCGCTGGAACTGAATCAGGGCGGGATCCTGGACGCCATCCGTGCAGCGGACCAAAGACAGCCGGCCGCGCAGGGGAGGATTATGGACAAGATCATCCTTCCCGTCTACGGGAGGATCCCCATGATGGAAAGCGCGGGCTGTGTACGCAAAACAGAAAACATGTGCACCCGAAAAGACGGATTCTGGTACATTGAGGACCGCAGGGGTATGCAGCTTCCTGTCCGCTGCCGCTGCGGGATCTGTTCAAATACGATTTACAACGCAGTGCCGCTGTCGCTTCATCAGTTTGCGGGACGCGGACTCTACAGGGAGGCTCCCGTCCACCTGTGCATGTTCACGACAGAAAATGCGGACCAGACACGTGAGATCCTGCAGTTTTTTGACAGCCTGCGCAAGGAGAGCGGGTCCTTCCCGAATCTTTACGGCAAAAAGACATCTGCGGATCAGGCCGGAAACAGCTCCGCTATAAAATCCGGAAAAGTTTCCGGAAAAACATCCGAAAAAATATCCAAAAAAACATCCGCAAAAACTTCCGGGAATGCTTCCGGAAAACGCGGCGTGACGGCAGAGCAAAAGGCCCGTGCGCCCTTCGAACTATTTACAAACGGTCATTATAAAACCGGTGCCTTATGACACCGGGTGATTAACAGATATGAATGCATACGCAGTTTCTCTTTCAAAATATGTGAATACGGGCATTCTGGTGCTCTTTACCCTGCTGTCCTATGTGGGACTTCCCCTCAGGCAGGGCGCGACACGCCGCGCGATCGAGATCACCCAGCGCCTGCTGCTGGCCGCCTTTTTGGTCAATGCGAATATGACCATTGCCTGGCTGACGAAAGGAGATGCAGCCAGGACGCTGGCCCTTTTGTGTGCCATGGAAATCCTGTTCATGATCTCCTTTATGGTCCTCTACAGGATCGTCCACGAAATGGCTAACATGATGCTGTTCAACAACATCTGCATGCTGCTTTCGGTCGGCTTTGTGATCATTTCCAGGATCGCCTATTACGGGACTGAGGAAGAGATCGAATACCGGCCGGGAGAACCGATCAAACAGTTTGTGATGGCTTCCTTCGGCCTGATGCTCATGCTGGTGATTCCCTTTTTTCGCCGGTTTTTTGACTCACTGCGACACATGGGAATCATTTTTGCGGCCCTCGGAATCGCGGCGCTGGCGGGAGTGCTTTTGCTGAGCGCAGCCACCAACGGCGCACAGATCACCTATACCCTCGCGGGATTCACATTCCAGCCGTCGGAGTTTGTCAAGATCCTGTACATATTGATGCTGGCAGGTCTTCTGAGCGGCGAAGTGACTAAGCAGAGGGCATTCCTGGTCACGATCCTGGCCATTATACATGTCGGGATACTTGTACTCTCCAGAGATCTGGGAAGCGCCCTGATCTTCTTCGCGGTCTATCTGCTGATGATGTTTCTGGCCACCGGCAGATGGACGGTGCTGTTTGGAGGCGCAGGTCTGGGAGCAGCGGGTGCTGTTATCTGCTATCTTCTGTTCGCCCATGTACAGACCCGTGTCGCAATCTGGCGCGATCCCTTTGCGGTCATTGATTCCATGGGATACCAGATCGCCCAGGCACTGTTCGCCATCAGCTACGGCGGTCTGTGGGGCGCAGGTCTCACACAGGGAGCTCCGAACAGGATTCCTTTTGTGGAATCGGATTTCATCTTTGCGGCCATTGCCGAGGAGATGGGACTGGTCTTCGCTGTCTGCCTGCTGCTTCTGTGCATCAACTGCTTCCTTCGGATTCTCTTACTGTCGGCGGGGTACTCCAACCGTTTCTTTCAGCTTTTTACCTTCGGCGCGGCGGTCTGCTATATTTTCCAGACATTCCTTACGGTCGGAGGTGAGACAAAGTTTATTCCCCTGACCGGTGTTACGCTGCCTCTTGTCAGTTACGGCGGCAGTTCTGTACTATCGACCCTGATCATGTTCGGACTGATCGAAATGATCTTTATCCTTCACGATGAACGGACTGTGCGCTTCAAACAGCGTTATGAACAGGAACTTATGAACAGCTACTCCGGCGCTCCGGGCGCAGGCGGCGGAATGCGGGGCAGCTATGCCGGCCCCTCCGGCAGTCCGGGCGCAAACGGCGGAATGCAGGGCGGCTATGGCGGCAGTCCGGGCGGCTATGGCGGCAGTCCGGGCGGCTTCAAAGAAGAATCCGGCCCGGGAGGGAATCCGATCGTAGATTACGAGGATCTTCCTGAGAACTTTCCGGTCAACGGAATCTCCGAAGAGGGGATCTTTGACGATTGACAGACCATTGATATGATAGATCGGTTACCGGTCACGGTGTGACCGGTAACGGTAAATCTGCAGGCCGGTCCTCAAAAGGAATCCTGCAGATCGATAACAGGACTTTGATCAGCGGGGCGCCGCCGGCTGCCGGATGAGAAGGCAGCAAAGAGGATGCCCTGCGGGAGACCTTACTATGTGGAAAAAGAAACAGAACGCGCCGATGGAAGGCGGGATCCGGATCACTGATTCCGGAATCTACAAGCCGGGACCGGACAGCGGAAATGAGGTTATCGTGGAGAGCGTCAGGAAAAAGGCGCGGCGGCAGATCGTTTTTACAGCGGTCATATTTGTGCTGCTCTTCGCCGTGATGACCGGGTATTTCTGCAGCTATGCCATAGTCAACAGGCGCTGGCTTTTTGACAACGATTACAACAACAGAGAGACCCTGCTCGAAGAACACCATGTGCGGGGCAGGATCCTTTCCGCCGACGGAGAGGAACTGGCCTGGTCGGATGAAGATAATAATCGTGTATACCCCTATGGATCGGAGTTCAGCCATGTGATCGGATATGCCACTCTGGGCGGCAGCGGTATTGAGGAATACATGAAATATGAGTTGCTGCATTCCGATATTCCTTTTGAGAGCAAGCTTCAATACGACAGGGAGGAGAGCAAATATCCCGGCAATGATGTCACCACTACACTTGACGTCAGGATGCAGGAGATCGTTTATTCCGCACTGGGAGACGAACGGGGAGCCGTGATCGTCACAGAGCCTTCTACCGGAAAGATCCTTGCCATGGTCTCTAAACCGGATTATGACCCCAATACGATCGAGCAGGATTGGGATTGGCTGCGGACCAATGGCAGCGGTGATTCCCAGCTGCTCAACCGGGTGTCACAGGGCCTGTATCCACCCGGCTCCACTTTCAAGATCGTGGACTCCATTGAATTTCTGCAGGAGGATCCCTCCAACTTCTATGACTTCTCCTACAACTGTGAGGACGGTATCTATCAGAACGGAGAGGAAAGCATCCACTGCTTTGACTATGAACATCACTATGAGCAGAACCTGGAAGCGGCATTCGCACACTCCTGCAACAGCGCTTTTGCCAGTATTGTGACGGAGGAAGTGGATCTGAACCGCTTCCGGAAGACACTGAGAAGACTGCTTTTCGACAGGGAACTTCCCTACGATCTGCCCAGCAGTATCAGCCATTCCCAGCTTCTGGAGGACGGTGATATCAGTACCCACAACCTGATGCAGGTCGCCATCGGACAGGGAAGTACGGAAGTGACTCCCCTGCATATGAACATGATCACCATGGCAGTTGCCAATCGAGGGGAGCTGATGCGCCCCTACCTGGTCGACAGTGTCAACACAGCTGAGGGGAAACTGCTGCAGCAATACTCCGGAAAGTCAGAGGGGAACCTTCTCGATGAAGAGACAGCAGACTACGTCCGCAGGCTCATGCGCGGGGTCACCAGAGTTACGGAAAATGCCGAGGACGGCAGCAGTGTCTGGGGTACTGCAAGTGAATTCAACGGTACGCAGACCTACACAGCCTTCGGCAAGACCGGTACAGCGGAATTCGGAGAGAAGGAGGACGACGAAGAAGATCAGTCCCACGCCTGGTTTACCGGATTTGCAGTCAGCGCGGACAAGGGTGAGGAAGGAGATCCCGATCTTTGCATCACCGTCCTGATCGAGAACGGCGGCGTAGGGAGCGACAGGGCGGTTCCTGTTGCCAAGGACATCCTGGACAGATGGTACGGAGAATATTGACCGGTGTTACAGTTCAGACCCACCTGAAACGCGAGGTGTTTTTCGCGGCATTTCGCGAAAAACCCGAGTACAACGACGAAAATCCCATCGCGTAAGCGATTTGGAATGGGATTTTCGCTCGTTACTGTCCACGCCCTCGATAGGGCGTGAACAGTAACTGACCGGTAACGTTACAGGAAAAAGATTGAAAAGTTTCTTGCTAAGACAGCTCTTGTGTGATAATCCTGTCTTTGACAGTTCAAAAAAGAAAAACGTCTCGAATCTCCAGTGTTTATGCGGGATTCGAGACGTTTTTTATTGTTAATCGATATGCGTACGTGGCTCCTTCTTTTTGGAAAAATAGGATG
>Ga0256405_10002047_pt1 | contig 49506 bp, 49 predicted proteins | sample RumenRJG_02DNA_FD_189096 | JGI IMG/M metagenome (GOLD analysis project Ga0256405, IMG submission 189096) | Bovine rumen microbial communities from Lethbridge, Alberta, Canada - RJG_02 | ecosystem: Host-associated > Mammals > Digestive system > Stomach > Rumen | place: Canada: Alberta...
TAATGTTGCTATTGTCCTATAAAAATCAAAGGTGATATACCTTCGCGGATATACCACCTTAGAATGTAGAGTTTTTGGGAGTTTTGCTCACGGGACCCCGTTAAACCCCGCTAGAATTTAGAGAGCCATAAAAACACCCACGTGAATTATCACATGGGTGTATATAATCATTCACTAAATTAACGTGAAATAATTATGTTTTAGTTTTCTTTCTTTTTACGGAGTAAGAAATACGCTCCGGCAGAGACTGTCACTAATGTGATAACCACCATAACTGAAATTACAGCAACGTTATTAGAAACATTAAAGTTATTAATCATTGGTCTAGCACCTGAAGAAAGTGTACGACCCATAAAGTTGTAATCAGTTAAAGTCTCAGTTTCTAATTGTGTGTTGTACTTGGAAGCAATATAGTCATATAAAGCTAACGCCTTTTGAATATTTGTGCCAGTTTCATTACCTTGGCCGTCTGTAAACAACGTTTTATCACCATCGCTCAAGGCATCAAACATTCCCGCAAGTGTTTCCCAATCAGATTTTAAGGTGTCGAGATTTGTATTTCCTTGTGCATTACATGTAGCATTATTACCAGTAGATAAAGTTTCAAGGAATAAATCTGCAAAATCGCTAGCATCAGAAGATGCCTCTACAACAGTAACAAATGTTCTTGCAGTAGCTAAGACACCATCATATGACAAACGCATTCTCTTAATTGAAGTATTAAACACAAAACTTGCGATATCATCAATTTGAATATCGTTAGTACCACTATCTGATGTATTGTAATACCAAACAATCTTTGAATCATTATAAGAAGGGTATAATTCCGAATCATCAGTTAGTGTCACTTTAATGGCATTATTGGGCCATGACGACAATCCTTGTGAGGTGGTAAGTTGAAGGCGATTATCAGCACTATTATCAATACCGTTTCTCATATCAACAGTTTTAACAACGGCATCAACAACTTTAACAGTTATACTCTTTGCCGAAGCGTGAGTATCTATTGGAGTCGCTGTAATCGTTGCTGTGCTATTTAAAGCAGCTGTCTTTGAAATAGTAATCACACCATTGTCAACTGTTGCAATTTGATCATTTGATGTAGACCAAGTTAAGGTTTTGTCGCTAGCATCCGTTGGATCAAAAGATACAGATAATGTTTTGCTTGCACCCTTGCCAATTGGTAATGTTCCATCAACTAAATCAGTATGAGATAATGTGATAGAATTCAAATTAATTGCTTGTTGATCATCATCAGCCAAGGAGACCTTGATTTGAACCTGGGCATTGTGTGCACTTACAATTTGCAATCTAAAGAATCTATAATTAGCTGTTAGCATTCCAGACAAGCTATAATCATAAACTGAGTCAGCAGTACTTAGAGTCTTAACGTTTGTAGAAGAATCTATCGAAGTTGTTAAAGCACCACTAGCTTCTGTCGCAAATTCAACAGCAACTTTAACACTGGTTGATGCACCCTTGTTTGAATAAACCTGCAAAGAACTAATCTTTTTAGAAAAAGCAGTATTGTTATAAATGTATGCGCCATTTTCACCTAAAAGTATCGCCTTTTTTGATGAATCAAATGCATTAACTGCACTAGAGGAAATGTCTTGAGGTTTTACTTTTTTACTGCTACTCGAAGGAGCGGTAACATATTCCATCCCATCTGAACCAGTTAATGTCGTTTGTTGTGTTAATTCGGACGGCAAACCTAAATAAGCTGGTTCAATAATGATATCATTCGAAACTGGAATTTCTGAATTATCAACGCTTAAAACAATACCTTGAGCTTCTGGTGTGGACTGATAATCACAACGAGTTAACTTCATAGTAACTTTTGACCCAATTGTAATTGTTCTAGTTACCGAATCAGTTAAGAATGTTTGTGGATTTGACAAATTATAGACACCCGTAGTTGCATTCCAAACCAATTTAGTAGAATCAGAAGTAGCACCATAAATGTAATATTCGGTAGTTCCACCAAGAGTTTCTGTCAAATAGAAGTTGCCATATTTTGTACCATCGGTATTATCACCATACCAATTAGAAACATAGCCGGTTATTTGATAAAGCTGTTTACCATTACCATCTGTGTTAGCAAACAATTGAGATAATGTGCCAGTAACCATAGTTGGTTCTTCATACTCTGTTGAATGTTTAACAACATTAGTAACAATACCTTGAGCTTCAGGCGTTGAATTATAATCGCAACGAGTCAACTTCATGGTAACTTCGTCGCCAATAGCAATTGTGCTAGTTAAGGAACCTGTTAAGAAATTCTCAGGGTTTGTGAAATTATAAACACCTGTGCCTGAGTTCCATGCTAATTTCGTTGCGTCTTGAGTTGCGCCATAAATAAGGTATTCAGTTGTTGAATCAGCACTTTCTTTAAGATAAAAATTCCCATACTTTGTACCATTGGTGTTGGAACCTTGCCATTTAGAAACGTAGCCGGTTACTTGATAAAGCTGTTTACCATTACCATCAGTGTTAGCGAACAATTGAGATAATGTGCCAGTAACCATTGTAGGTTCGGGATAAGAAGGACCGCTAGATTCATATGTAACCGATATTGATTTAAAGTAAAAAGCCCTGGTTCCATCAGTGATGGAAATCGTTATAGTTCCAGATGATGATCCTGTGCCAGTCTTTGTTCCACCATTATTATTTGACCATGTTGGAACGGCCGTTGAAGCTAAATAAGTGTTTGAACCTACTTTAATAGAAACATTGTGTTTTCCTTGGTAGGAGGCACAATTAATTGAAACGCTTTTAATGGTTCCGGAAATTGCTGATGTTGAAAAAATAAAGTTATCAACGCCACCATTTTTACCGAGTTGCAAATATCCATTATTTATGCTACCCGTATATGCAACACCACTTTCAAGCGTTCTGGTATAGTTCCATATGAATCCGCCATCATCCGTGAACGTACCAGTAATTCCACTAGCAGTTTCACCGCTTCCAAAAGCAGAATTATCAGGAACGATATACGTAACAGTTGAATCAGCAGCTTTTGCCTCTTGGATACTATTTTGTCCAACTGCAACACCGACACCAACGCCAGTTGCTAAGGATAAACCTAAACATGCTCCAACAATTTTGGAAATTAATTTGTTCATATATAAATTCTCCTTTCTTTTAATTCCCCTGCCCTATGGCAGTGGGATGAACAAGATCGAAGTCTTTATATAATCTATATATGAATAGATGCTTTGGCCATTAACATCTTTTCTTATTTAGAAAAGTGATTGACTTCAATCGGCATTATATTATAAGACTATTAACGTTCTATCAAGAAAAATGATTTTAGACCTATATAAAAAGCGCTCAAAAAGAGCGCTTATATTATATTTAAATATAGTTCAATTAGTTATGTTTTTTCTTCTTTAAGAGGAGGAATGCTGCTGCAGACGTCATGGCGACCATTGCACAAACAACAACGACTGTAATTTGTGTATTATCTAAATTTCCAAGAGCAAACAATTTACTATTCGTTTGTTCAGCGCTTTCTCTTCCAATGAAGTTTGTTAAACCGTATTTGACACAAATAAGATCGTATCTTGCCATTGCGTTTTCAACAGTTGTACCATTTTCATTAGCGACTACATTTCTTAAAACTTCTTTTTCGGAAGCGATTAAACAGACAAATTTTTCAGTTTGTAATGTAGCCCATACTTTAGATAACGGCTTAGCATTGCCTTCTTGTTTGGCGGCACAGATAGATGCAGTTAAACTAATTAAATCGTTAGCAAATTCTACAGATGTATATGGATTGGGTACTTCAACAACAGTTGGTTGAACTAATTGATAATTATCACCATGAATTGAAGTAAAGCCTTTAAGCACTACTCTATTACCAACCACAACTGAATTATTCAATGTTGCAAAATCTAAATAATAGTTATATTTGGCGACGTAGCAAGTAACGATATTGCCATCATCTAATTTGATTTTAAATGTTGTTTCTCTATTGGAAGCAAAGGGGCCAGATAATTCTGTAACTTCACCAGCAACAGCTGCTAAACGGGAAGCTGTTCTTTTGGTTTCAACATCACTGCCAACTTCAGTACCTGTCATCATATAAGTTGTGACAGCAGCAATCTTTTCAATTTCAGCTTCGTCCGTTAATACTTCAACATTAATTTCATAATCGGTGCTATTAACATAACTACTTAATTCAAGCAAATTACTAAAATATGTTAGGTACCCACCAGAGATTTTCAATGGAGTTTCAAATGGAACATAAGATGATGGTTCTTCATCAATTCCGCCATAAACATAAATAGCATAATCGCCATTGCCGACATATAAATCATATGTATATACATTAGATTTGATTGATCTCTTCGAATATCCCATGAAATAACCATAGAAATATCCATCTAGTACACCAGTATCTTCATAATATAATCTTTCAATTGTCGTTTGGTCTAATTCGACATAATTCAAATACCCATCAACATTTCTAGTGTCGGTAATGGAAGTATCTTTATTGTAAGTACCAGTAACACTCACTTGAATTGTGGTTGTTTCTATAAATGCTGGAAGAGCAGTATTAACAACAAATGTTGAAAAACGAGTAACGTTAACAAACTCAGAAGCATCTTCATATTGAACTTCGAATTTTAAAGTTGACTTATTCCAATCAACCGAATGGTTATTAGCAGAAACATATCCCGCAACTCTTTGATTAACTATGGCTCTCTTTTCGCCAGCCTTATAAAGTGATAAAGCGCCACCTGTAGATGTTGAATATGTAGCAAACCCATACTCAGTAGAACTATTGTGATTGTTTCTTAAATTGGCATTAACGCCATTGTCAGAATTGTATTTATTAACAAATTCAAATGTGATTGGACCGGTTGTTGACCACAATGCGTGATCATCTATCTCATCAACTAAAGCGCCTTGGTTAGAAGTTCCGTTCCCGGCAGCATAAGCAGAAACGCTTTCATTGTAAAGAGTCCAGTAATTTCCATTAGGAGCAATATGCCAAATGAGAGATGGATCGGGATTAATAATTTGATCATCAGTAGGTGTAATTAAGGCATAACCGAATCTTTTTGCAGAACCGACAGATGCTTCTAAAACGCGGTCATTATAATAGATAACGTAATCGCCTTCAGTCAAACTACCATAATATAAAGAGAATTTTCCAGTTTGAACAGGTTCAGAAATGGTAACTGCAACATTTTTAGAAGCAGTTTTTTCTACTTCGCCTTCAGTATATGAAGCGGTAACAGTCACGCTTGTTGTGGATGTGCTGCTTGGGGTAGCAGGATTATATGACCATGTAACATCATCTGTAACGTCAGCAGTTGAAGAATTATCATATGTGGCAGTTGCAGTTAAACCAGTAGGATTCCAAGAATCAGTGGTCAAGTAACTTGTTTTGGTCATATCACCACTTAAAGACAAGCTAGAAAGTGTTGGCGCTACGCCAGTCTCATATGAAGCGCTCCAAACCACAAATCTTTTAGCAATTGATCCAGCCAAAGTAATTGTCGTTTCTTTTGTAATATTAGATAAAGAGGTTGTGAATTTAAAATCAGCTTCGTTACCGGATAAAGTAAAAGGCGAAGAATTTGAAATACCGGAATCTGCAGTTAGCGCAAAAGATGCAGTTCCTGCTGTAGCGCCAGTAAGGTTTAAAGACAAGCCACTAACGCCTTTCCACGCGGCAGCATAGAAACTTAAAGAAGTTGCACCAGCGCCAACAGTTATGGTCATATCTCCACCTTTAGAACTTGTGCCTGCTTTAATGCCTTCCTTACCATTAACAGTACAAGGAGATGCATTGGTACCAGCATTCATAGTCGCATCGGCAGCCTTAGCTTCTTTAATTTCTTTGTGTCCTGTGGCAATACCAACACCGACGCCTGTAGCTAATGATAAGCCTAAGCAAGCACCGATAATTTTAGTTATTAAACTTTTCATATTTCTTGTTTCCTCCTCTTCTGCTCATGAACAATATCATGTGCGAGTGTTATTAAGATATATGATTTAAATAATGTTGTTATTATCTACAATAATAACTTTTATAATATACACATTTATAAAATCTATATCAATAAATGATTTATATGCATAAAAAGTGATTATTTAATTTTTTATAGATTTAATCGTTATTTTCTTAAATATGAAAAAAGTTAACGCTTAAGCATTAACTCTTTAAACAATGTTAATGAAGAATGTGAATTGAAATCGTACAAAAACAACAATATTTTGATAACTGTTAAAAATTATTTTTTGGCACACGCTTAAACTGGTTCCACCTTTAAAAAGTTTAAAAATTATGATTAAAAAACTCCGTCATGAGTAAGGGCGTTAGCCTTTCATGACGAAGTTTATTTTTAATTAATATTAGTTATGTTTCTTCTTATGGAGGAAGAAATAAGCACCTACTGTAGTAACGGTTAATGATAATATCACTAGAAGCGCTAAAGAGGCATCGTAATTAACTAACTTAACTTCTTTACCCATAATATTAGAACGAACTGGATCTCTTCCCATAAAATCTGATAAAGAGGATGTACCATATTTATTTAAGATATAATCGTATAAAGCTACTGCTTTAGCGATATCACTACCACTTGTACTTCCTTGGGCGGTTTTAAATCTATTTTGGTTTGTGGCGCTTAAATTATTAAACGCGGTTGATAAATCGCTCCACGCGGCTGTTAAGGCATTTAAATCGGTATTGCCATTTGCATCACATATTGCGTTAGCGCCAGTCGATAAAGTTTTATTAAATCTTTTTGCGAAACCTGTAACTTCATCATCGATAATCCTTAAATCTGATTCAGTTTGTGTTTTGGTGATCGCGATGGCACCTTCCGCATATCTAGCGGTGATTTTAACTTCTTCGATATCATAACTATTAACATAAGTGGGATTAAATGACCATTCTACATCAGATGTGACATCGATTTGTTCTGATAAACCATCATAATTTGCTTTTACAGTTAAATTAGAAACATCCCATTCTTCTCCAAGATAATATTCGTCTTCGAATACACCTTCAATAGAAAGACTCTTTAGAGTTCTATTAGAAGCAGGGACATAGGTAACATCAATAGAAAGAAGATGGCAATCACTATTCACCATATTGAAGCTATTATTCGATGCTAATGTTGATGGAGAGTATGTACCAACAGTATTATTATCACTAATATAAAATGATTTTTGCTTTTGGTTAATAGAACTTCCGATACTATAAGTTCCAGAAACGCTTTTATAAATAACTTTAGAAATATAGTATTCATTTTCAGGGACGCTTATAGTAATAGTCTTGCCTTGAGTAATTTGCATAGTGCCACTATCGATTTGTCCGCCAGATATTGTGGCAGTTACATCGTTAATAGATGCGGCTAAATTAGAAATTCTTGGATCAGAGGAAGCAGTCCAATTACTATCAGCGGTGAATGTCACATGTAAACTAGTAGCCTGAGCTTGTTCGCTAGATGCGTTATTAGAAGCGACAAAAGCCACAACACCGACACTGGTAGCTAAGGTGAGGCCTAATCCTAATCCGATTATTTTAGTAATTAATTTCTTCATATTATCTCTTCCTCCTCATCTGCTATCGAACAATATCTTCTAGCGAGTTTATTTAGATAACTGATTTATTTTGCAATTATTATCAATAATAATAAAAGCAAAAAACTTTTAACAATATACACGTTAGCATTTACTATTACAACAATAAAATAAGCCCTTCTTTATAAAGCTTGATTTAATCTATATTATTTTTTATTCAATATATGAAAAAGTACACCTTATTCGATGTACTTCTTAATTAATAATTAGAATAATTCGTTAATAGTTTTGATATATTCACTAAATCTTGGCAAAGAGAATTCTATAAATCCCCATCCAATAGAATGGATAACGCCATTCTTAATAAGTTTATCTCTATACGAGGCAAAAGTAGTCTTTTTCATATTCATCTTCTTGTAGATAGTTTCTACATCACCGTCATCAGATTCCGCTAATAAAGTGAGGATTTGTCTATCGACATTTGCCAGCTCAGACCATATCTTGTCATAGACATATTCTTTTAGATATTCGTCATATTTCTCGATTACCTTATTATCTAATTTATTATTATTTTCAAATACGAGATATCCTAATGTTTGATAACCAAAAGCATATCCTTTGGTTAATCTTGCTAATTTTGTAGCGATATCGTTATCAACATTTAGAATGTCGCGATAGACATTTTTTATTTTTAATAAATCAAGGGGATCTAAATCAATCTTTGGTGCTCTATATAGGAATGTAGTAGTCTTATAATCTTCTAATTTCTTTATGTTTTTATATAAACCAGTCATCAATAAATAGACTGGCAGTTTTTGTCTGTTTAATATTTGGAATGATTGCACAAAAGTTCTTACTTCTTTATTGTTAGATACTTCATCAATAGCAACGAGAACTTTCTTTCCATGTTTATCAAGAATGCTCAACATCTTTTCTAATAAACTTTCAACATCATAAACAGGATTCTTTCCCGATAAAGAAAGAGTTAAGCCTTGGAAAGAAAAACTAATCTCCTTTTGCAAAAATTTATATTTAAGGTGACTCTTTTCATATAATTTAGCCCCAAAGGATTCTAACATATTACGATCAGGATTAAGTTCCACTACTATCCAATCATCTTTCTTCTTAAAATCTTCACAAATTGTAGATAAAAGAACAGTTTTACCAGATCCTCTAACACCGGTAATTAAATAGGCATAAGTAATAGGATTTGGTGATAAAAATGTTTCTTTAATTTGTTCAACTTGTTTTTGTCTTTCAATTAAACTATTAGGCTCTCTACCGAACGCTCTAGTGAATGGATTAATCATATTAGCCATATTTCATCACCTCGTTTATCAACCATACTTTACAATACTTTACCATACTTTACCATACTTTTATCTAGCTAATATAAACATAGTTTATATAACAAAAAGAGACCTCAATAAAGAGGCCTCTATTTGATTAAAAATACGCTAATAAATTATGGTTCGACAATAGCAGTACAGCCAGTAACTGTTATGGTATCAAGTGTGGCGTAACCAGAATCATTGTCAGCCCAAACAGCGTTGGTTTGATCTTTAGCAACACCGCTGATATCTAAGTTAGAAGCATTGATGGTTGTATGACCTTTAGATTTCACTAAGATAGCGGATTTACTAGCGGTTGTGAATTTGGCATTAGCGATATTTAAAACTGTGTTTTGAATTTCATTTTGATGATATTGATCATCAATTTTGATACCACGGAAATCAGATTGACCGGTTGGTTCGGAACTCTTAATAGTCAATCCGTCAATATTGACATTACAGCCTGGAGTAATCCACATACCATAGAGGGCAGTTTTTTGATAGCTTTCGTTGATGTTGACGTTCTTAAGGTTATAGGTGAAACCAGCACCACCGCTTAAAGCAATTGCGACATCGGAATTGACGTTTTCTAATTTGGTATTGCAATCGAAGCAAATATCGTGAGCATTCCAGGTGCCTTTGGTTTTTTGATTTTCACCATTACTATTACTATAGCTTGCGGTCATATCGCAGTTCTTAATGGTTAAGATGGCTTCTGGGTTAGACATATGAATGTCACTGCAATCACTATCTCTTAATTCCCAGATTAATTTGTGACCATTACCATTAATGGTAATTTCTTTTGTGATTTCTTCATCACCGAAGTAGATTCTGTGACCGCTGACATAGATTGTAGTATCAGCTTGTAAATTGACTTGTAAGAATTCTTCTTCTGTGTTGATTAAGACACTATCAGTAAATTGTGTGACTTGTTCAGTTGTGGGGTGTTCGCCCATAACTGGAGCGTTGACTTGTGTAGCGGTCACTTTATTACCTTGGACAGCTTCAACGACTAAACCGATTTCTGCGGCTTTGCCTTGGTATTCGTTACCTGCTTCTTCTGGTAAAGCGATTTCCACATAGTAGGTTCCTAAATTAACATCGGAAGTAGGATCGGACCAATAGCCGAGTTTTTTCGCTTCGGTTTTTAATTCGGCATCAGTATAGATTTTGAATTTTAAACCAGAGGCTAATTCACCACTCTTATTGGCGTTGATTCTCCATTTAATATTGACATTGGAAGCATTTGTAGCAGCGACTTTTAAGACGACAGAATCACCTGGAGTCATCTTGTCTAATTTTAACAAAGCATTGGTTAATGCATATGTTCCGCCATTTTCGAATGTGCCATCAGTACGGGCCACGCCTAAGGAATAAGCACCGACTAATTCAACGGCTGTTTCGACTTTGACTGTACCAGCAGTAATGCTGACATCAGTTTTGGATTCGCTTGTGAACCAAGCTAATGTACCACCGACAGCACCGGCTAACATTAAAGCAGCGGTAAGTGCGGCAGAGATAATTACTTTCTTTTTCATATAAAATTCTCCTATTTAATTATTTAATTATTGTTGAACTGTACGACCAGCTTCGACTTCACCGATTAATGGTAAATCTGCGACATCTGGATTGTACACGTTTGTGCAGGTGTTATTTAAGCAACTACCATTGGAATTGTAGTTACCGACGACTTTACCCATAACTTTAACGGATTTACCCGCTAATAAGACTGGGACGTCGACTTCGACATTGGTAAGAACGTTGCCGTTGACTTCGAGGTCTCTGACAGGTTCACTACAAATGTAGCCGAGAACACCACCGCACTTATAAGAACCGATGGATTTGGAATCGGTCGCGACACAGTTTTTAACTGAGCCATAGCAGTAACCGACGATGACACCATTGAATTTCGCATTCTTAGCAATACCATTGATAACGGTTGCGTTTTCGATGGATTTGCCAGCAAATGAACCAGCAACGACACCAGCAGATGTGCTGTTATCTAAAGAAGCTGGGCATGCGACTTCGGCATTTGTAACGACGATATTCTTTAAGCTTCCAGAAATACGGACATTGCCGAAGAAACCAGCAGCGGCTTGATCTGTAACTTTTAAGTTAGTGATAACGTGATTATTGAAGTCAATATCTTTGGCGGTAATACCACTGATTGGAGCCCATTCTTGATTGTTGAGATCAGCATCAGTTTCCACTTCGATATCCCAAGTATTAATACTATAGTAATAATAATCAGAGTATAAACTATTGTTTTCATCATAAGCCACAAAGTTCTTCGCAGAAATATAGTCATTTAAGCGATTGAGGTAAGCTAAACCACTTGGATTGGTGACATGGACGATACCATAACGATTTCCGACATCGGATAATGTGATACCGATTTCACTATTTTCTAATTCGTTAATAGCTGCTTGAGCGGCTGCTAAAGCGGCATCATATGCTTCTTGAGAAGCGGCTGGTTTAGATGTTGCATTAGCGGTTGAACCAAGTTTACCGACATAGTATGCCTTGTTGCCTTCGTAGGTCATCCAACCACGTTGAGCAAGTGCGGAATAACTAACACCATCCCACTTATCATAAAGAGGAGCGTTGAATTGAACAGCTTCTACGACGATTTTCACTTGTCCAGCTTTTCCTTGGTATTCGTTACCGACTGTTTCTGGTAATTCAATAGAGGCTGATAAATCAATATCTTGAGAGCTAACTTCTAATGGAGTCCAAATAGAAGCACCTCCAGTGACATCACCGACTAATGCCGGACCTAAATCACCGGATTTTTGGAAAGCAACACGATATTGGATTTTCACATCACTTTTGTTTTTGACTGTAACTTTAAAGGTGGCTTTGTCACCAGGAGTCATTTTGTCTAATGTGATGGTTTGTTCTTCAAGAGTAGCAACACCACCATTTTCAAATTTACCAGCGTCTTGCTCAACGCCTAAAGAATAGGTCTTAAGATCGCTGACTGTAGATTCAATACTCACCTTACCTGCGGTAATATTGACATCAGTTTTTGATTCACTTGTAAACCAAGCGAGAGATCCACCAACAGCACCGGCTAACATCAATGCGGCTGTAAGAGCGGATGTAAGAATAATTTTCTTTTTCATTTACGATTTTTCCTTTCTAAGATTATTCAGTAACTTGTGTGGCAGTTAATTTGATGCCCATATCGATGGTTAATCCTTGAGCGTCATTGCCTGCTCCTTCACCAATCTCCACTTTTAAGGTGAATTCTTGTTCACCCTCTTTAATCAATTTCGGAAGTTGGAAATTGGAACGTGTTTGATCGAGCGTATAGCTAACTGTAGTTGCACCATTAGATTCTAATGTCACAGTGGTATAGGTAAATAATGTTGATGAAGCATCAGCATCATGACCCTCTTCATCTTTAATAGATAATTCTGGGACACTAACGACAGTAGAAAAAGCGGTCGCGCCAGTATTGGTTAATTTGAATGTGGCAATATAGGATGCACCAGGAACAGCACCTTCGACATCGATAGCTTTAGCGCCATCAGTAGATAAATCGAGAACAGTGTTATCAACGGTTTCACTAATCGTACCTTGATCATTCAAAGAATTGCTGACTAATTTAGTTCTAACAAAGTCAAAATTTAAATTACCCACTTTGATATGAGCTGTTGTTGAGGCTTGGCGTGAGAACAACGCAAATGTTCCGGCGACAACACCACCTAATCCTAGTGTGGCGACGATTGCAGCGGCGATTAACGCTCTACCAGTTTTTGTGTTCATATAATTCTCCTTTCTTTATTTTTTATTGTTATTTGTTTTTATATCATCGAATAAAAGACCCGCAAAAAGGACGTCGACGTCTTTTTCGCTTTCTTCACCTAGGGTGAATGATAAGGAAGAGACTTTATAGAGTTGTCTGCTGGGATCTTTCATATTCTTTTCTCTAATGACCACTTCATGGACGCCAACACCAATAAGTGATAGAGCGAAGAATACTACTAAAACGATTAGTAAAATAAAATACCAGGGCATGATTTACTCCTCCTTTTCACCGATCTTTTCTTCGTTATGACCATCTATATCAGCTTTTCCTTGCTCCTCTTTATTTTGTAAGGCCGCAAGTTGAGCTTTTAAAGCTTCGATTTCCGCTTGGCTAGAATTGAGTTGTGTCTCCGTTTCTGCCATCTTTAATTGTTTCTTAGCTTTCTTATCTTTATTAATTAAATAAATAATTTTTCCTATCTCATAAATAAATAATAAGGAGCAGGGAAGAACGACTAAGAACAAGATACCATTACGAGATTTGACAAATGACACCACTTCTCCAATGGGATGGTTACTCCATGTCACTTTACCTATAACATAGGAATAGGATTGCTCTGCAGTTAAGGGGTTAGTGTAGATAACTTGGACACCTCCTGATGGCTTTTCTGCATCGCCCATTAAAACTAAACGATAGCCACCATTGATAGAGCTAACCTCTTTTTCGATTAGTCTATGAGTGAAGACATATTGTCCTTTAACGTTATTGATATCTGTGTAATAGACAAATGTTAGAACATCACCAACTTTTAAATCGTTATAGAATTTCTCTTCATTCTTTTCTTTAACTTCTTTAATAGAAATTAAAGTATTGATTGGTAACGTTTTGATTTCATAAGTTTTATAAGTCTCAGGGTCAATATGGTTATTTTCCGCCATTGAACCGGTTTGAACCGTTCTTAACTGGGTGCCATTAATTGACCTACCATTTTTATTGTTGGAAGTTGTGCTTCTAAATATAATTGCGGTAATAGCAAAAACAGCAAAAGCGACGAATAAAACATCGAGAATGATATTCGCGATTTTATAAGCTTTACCATGTTCTTTCTTTTGTGTCTTTGCTTCTTCCATAAATTAAAATACCTTTACAAATTTCATGTGGAACGTGAACTGCATATCGAGTTCTTCTTCCACCATGTCATTTGATAAATAGAAAGTAAGGATAAATTGGTTATTATCTTTACCGACATAAGTCTTGTCTTTTAAAGGTTCTTTTTTCGAATAATCCTTTATCGTATGAACGTTATTACCATCATCGTCTAAGAATAATAATTGTTCCCCTTTCTTCGCGGAGAAAGAGACGTATTTATTCGCATATTCATCCGCATCAGAAAACCATAAAGAAGTATTAACATCGCTAGACCACGCTAAATCGACATCGACAACGAAATCTTTTTGTTGTCCAGGAAGCATATTTAAATAGACATCTTTATTGATGACTTCACCATCGCTATAGACGGTTTGATTTTGTTTATTGTAATAATAGCCGATAATCACACCCGCCCCGCCTGCAAGAACAAGACCAGCGGAAATGAATAAACCGATAATTGTATGGAGTTTCATTGTATTTAACTAGCTTCTTTCTATTTCTTAATTTTTTCGATGCCTGCGGCTTTCATCGCATCATCGATGAGCTTTTTCGCTCTTCTCATCGCTAAATCGGATTTCACTTTAAACGCTAATGGGAGTTCCGCGTAAATCGCTTTATTAGAATCATCTTCCACTGGAATTGGTGATTCACTATATTCTTTAGGATCTAAACGATAATGAATCTTCAATGTTTTACCAAAGATTTGCAATTTGACATAATTCTTACGTTTATAAGATAACGAATCAGCGTTAGAGGAGACTCTAGAAGTTAAACCATAGGTTTCTACACCATAATCTTTAATCTCTTTATAAGCGTGACGAGTTTCATTTCTCGATCTCATCAATTTCTCATAGAAGGTTCTTTTAACGATTTTGGGGAAGCCGTTTTCATCGATTTCCACTTCCTCTTCTTCTTCCTCTTCCACTTCTTCCACGGACTCAGGTTCTTTTTCTTCTAGAACTGGCTCAGGTTGTGGTTCGATTTCTTCTTCTTTTTCTTCTTCACCACTATCGCCTTTTGTTAAATCGACGATTTCCGCTAAATTGATGAAGGATAATGCGCTTTCGGCCGCGCTTCTCGCGGAATCTTTAGAAGCATAGGTTTCACCTAAGGCTAATAAGGTACCAGAACCACCTTCTAAGACGAAGCGGAATCTTTCCGCTTTATCTTTTAAGATATTGAAGGATTTCTCATTAATCTTTTCTTTAATATTATCAATCGCGTCTAAACAGGATGATTTAGAAGCGTAATTATTCGCGGTTAACATTAAGATATGACCATTAGAGGCTAGTAGACGTGCTTTAATCTTTTCACTACCTTCTTCAAAGAAGATTTCAATCTTGCCGTTTTCTTTATTCTCTTGTTTAGCAAAACCGATTCTCCATTCTCTGCGTTCATCATTAGGAATCTCATCTAAATCGATAATCGCTTCCGTATTAGCGAATCTCTTGACACTTTCAAAGGAGCGTTCCGCACCATCAGTGGAAGGATATAATTCACCTAAGGCCACTAATCTCACATCATTCGCAGTGGATAATCTCCATTGGCTATAACCATTCTTATCAGTGATGAAGGAAACAACACCGACTTCAAGATTCTTTCTTAAGGTTTCGATACCGTTATGTGCACCATCACGACTTGCATAACCGAAGGATACTACTAAGATTTCGCCATTATTAGCTTTTAAGCGGTATTTGAATTCATCTTCTTCAGGATAGACTTCGAATTTACCAAATCCTTTTACCGCTCCTAATTTTTGTTCATCTGATAATTTTTGACGTTCAATACCTAAGGGAGCCATCATATCAGCGATTAAGCCTTTGGCTCTTTTGACCGCTAAATTGCTCTTCACACGGAATAGCATTGGGATATCTTCATAAGCTTTAATTTCATGAACATCTTCGTGAGGTATAGAAGTGTCATCATAAGCTTTAGGATCAAGACGGTAATAAACCTTTAATGTCTTACCAACAATCGTAATCTTTAAATATGTTAAGCGACCTAAACGATATGAATCAGCAGAATAGGAAATGCGACCTTTCATACCATAAGACAATGCTTCGTTAGCGATTTCATAATATCTATCGCGTAAATCATCGTCAGCTTCGGCGAGTTTTTCTTCGAAGGATTTACGGACGATATCACGTTTGTTATCTGCTTCCTCTTCTTCGATAGGTGCGACTACAGGTGCAACCACGACAGGTTCTTCTTGAGGTTCTTCTTTTTCTTCCGCGACTGGTTCTGGTTCAGGTTCAGGTTGTGGTTCAGGTTGTGGTTCCGGTTTCTTTTCTTCTTTAGGCGCCACTACTTCTTCGACTTTCTCTTCCACCTTTTGTTCAATGACTTCCGGTTCTTCTTTAACTTCTTCCGGTTTTTCATTGATGGGGTTGATATTTAAAACTATCGCTTGATTATCTTTCTTCACAAGGACGGTAAATCTCGCGGATAAGAGATATAAGCGATAGAAGGTTTCAAAATCATCTCTGTTACGGAAATAGGGATCTTTTTTATCTTTCTTTAATTGTTCTTGGTTTTCTTCGATATATTGTTTGAAGAGAGATTCGTTTTCTTTAATAAACTCACGTTCTCTTTTAACGATGGCTTCGGTGACTTGTCTTTGAAAATCGTAAGTCCCATTGATCTTTAAAAGATTATCGAATTCTGTATCGAATAAATCGAATAAAGCGTGGGCCACTAAATCTTTAACAGAGTCCACTAAAGGGGAGGATGGATGAGCGACATCCATAAGGCAAAGTAAAATGCCACCATCTCGTTTTAAAACAATTAAGTTTTTGTTACTCATAAAAAATACCTCTCAGTATCTATTCCAAAAAAATCGCCTTTATTTTATATCTATAAAAAATAAAAGCAACCTATTTATTGGCGAATGTCATAAAAAGGCAATTTTTAAGCAAAAAAAATTATATATATTGCAAGAAATGAAACACTTTTTTGTAAAATTGGGATATAAAAAGAGATGTTCTTTGAAGTGAACCCCAAATTAGACACTTCAAATAAAAAAGGAGATAATTAATCTCCTGTGTAGCAAATATTGATACGCTTATTAGAAATTCACCATTTTCATAAATTATAGTCCAAAATCTAAAGTGGAAATTGAGTTAAACTCTTCAAGAGAAATATCAAATCCCTCCATGTCTTTTTTTGCCACGCCAACTCTTTTACTGTTCTTTTTTGTTACTAATGTCATTTGTACAATTGGCTTCCCGTTTTTCGAAACAATAATTATTTCTTCCTTGCCATCTACCAAATCTTGAATGATTTTTGAAAAGTGAGTTTTTGCTTCATAAATACTGATTTTCATTTCAATCACCTGCCTGACTAGTCTAGTCAATATTATTTTGACTAATCATCTTCCCTTTTTCAATAATACGGCAATAACAAAAGGGCGCTTAAGCACCCTTCATTAACGACTCTGATTTATGATAACTTCTCAAAATCAGAAGCCCCATGTTTACAAAGCGGGCAAACGAAGTCTTCTGGTAATTCATCACCTTCATAGACATAGCCACAAACTTTACAAACATAGCCTTTTTTCTTCTCTTCTGGTTTGGGTTTGACGTTTTGTTGATAATAATTATATGTCAGTGTTGGATTGTTATTAATCTTCTTTGCTTCTACGACACGGCAGATAAACATGCCATGTGTATCAAGGTCGACATAATCTTCCACTTCTAAGGATAATATTGCATTGATATGGTCAGGTAATACCACTAAGCCATTACTACTTCTTAATAATTCTTCACCCTGGAATTTATCGGTGTTTCTACCAGAGACAAAACCATATTTTTTGATTAAATCAAAAGGTGTGTCTTGCGATAAGATATTAACATTTAATTTCTTGCTCTTTTTAACGATATCGTGAGTGTAGTTAGCTTTATTGATATTGACCGCTACTCTAAAGGGTTTATCGGTTAATTGAGTGACCGTATTAACAATCATACCGTTATCTTTTTTACCATCATTAGAGGTGACGACATATAGACCGTATTCAATCTTAAATAAAGCGGTTTGATCAAGAGCTTTCTCCTCTTGAATCTCTCTTCTCGCTCTATATTCTTCACTTAATAATTCACCTAATTTATTGAGTTGTTCTAAGGACTTCTCTTCTAAAGAAGAAAGGATGGTAACTACGGGGTTTAAGAAAGTTAAATTCTTGCAGCCATTAAGCTTTTCTTTCATCACTCTGGCCGCCATCGGAGCCCAGGAACCATTCTCGATGAAACCGATAGTTTTATTTTGGAAGTTCCTTTCCACTAAATGATTGATAAATTCATTCATAAAGGGGAAGATAGAAGCGTTATAAGTTGTTGTGGCTAAAACGATCTTGCCATATCTAAAGGCATCTTCTACGCATTCCGCCATATCATTACGAGCTAAATCATTGACCACCACTTTCGGACAGCCATTAGCCTCTAATTTCTTCGCTAACAATTCCACAGCTTCTTTAGTGTGACCATAGACTGATGTATAGAAGATAGCAACGCCTTCGCTCTCCACTTGATAAGAGGACCAAATATTATAGAGATTTAAATAATAACCTAAATCTTTATCTAAGACCGGTCCATGGAGAGGACATATTCTTTGAATATCTAATGTCGCCGCTTTCTTTAATAAAGCCTGTACTTGCGCGCCGTATTTACCGACGATACCGATATAATAACGTCTGGCTTCACAAGCCCAATCTTCGTCATAATCTAACGCGCCGAATTTACCGAATCCATCCGCGGAGAATAAAGTCTTATCATAATCATCATAAGTGACCATGACTTCTGGCCAGTGCACCATAGGTGCAAAGACGAATGTTAAGGTATGGTTACCGATATTTAAAGTATCCATATCGTTGACCACTAATTGGTGTTTAATTTCTTTATGGAAGAATTGCTCCATCATCTTAAAGGTCTTCGCATTACCGATGACGAAAGTATCGGGATAGACTTCTAAGAAACGCATGATATTCGCGGAGTGATCAGGCTCCATATGTTGCACCACTAAATAATGGGGTTTTTGTTCGCCTAATACTTCTTTGATATTCTTCATCCATTCATCGAAGAAATGGACATCGACTGTGTCCATGACGACGATGAATTCATCTTTGATGACATAGGAGTTATAGGCCATTCCATTAGGAACGACGTATTGACCTTCAAATAAGTCGATATTATGGTCATTAACACCGACATAATATAATTCGTTAGTTAATTTCTTAAGCATATTAAAGAACCTTCAATAACCACGCTTTTAAGGCTTCATCGCACTTATCAGCGTCATAGCCTTTAATCGCGAAACCAGTTTTGATAATCGCCCCTTTTGCGGAGGATTTGAGTTCGCTTTCCGCAAAGCCCATCGCTCCTTCTTCATTCGTGCAGAAAGGAATGACGGTTTTGCCAAAGAAATTATGATCTTTGATAAAGGTAGCGACGATACGAGGATAGGTTCTCCACCAGTTAGGGAATCCTAAGAAGATGACGTCGTAATCATCTAATGATTCTTTTTTATTATCATATTTCACCCAACCTTCAGAATTCGCTCTTTTGACGCATTCATTATAGCTAAATGGATATGGTTCTTCGGGTTCTAATTTCCAGAGTTCGCCATCGACTAATTTAGCGATTTTTTCCGCGAGGATTTCCGTATATCCTTTTTCGATAACTTCGATTTGTCCGTTGACAGAGTTCTCACCAACACGTGAGAAATAAACAACTAATTTCTTCATGAGTATGTCTCCTATTATTGCCATATTTAATGATATTGGAAAAACGCCTTTTTATAAAGAGCGGATGTAAAAAAATAATTAGTGATTATTCTCTACTTATTTCTTTATTAATGAATTTGTCGTACGCTTCTTCGGGAAGCGAGTCGAAAAAGGATTCAAGTTCTTTTAAAAGTCTCAGTCTCTCAGGAACAATAGTAAAAATTCTCTTACCATCTTTAGTTACTTCGATAATTGTTTTTTTACCAACCTCGATATAATAATCGAGATTATTTTTTAATTCTTTGATATCAATAGCAATTGTTTTCATCACATTAATCCCAAATAATTATAAGAAAAAATAATACTTATTTCCAATATGATTGAGAATATAATGTATATGCTATGTTGTTCAAAGAAAATATTACCGGTCAAGAAGCGGATATCAAAACAGAATTCTCTATTAAAAGAGAAGGAGATGTTCTCCACTGCTTTTATAAAGCATTTGATTCCTCTTTTTATTCCGCTAGCGAAGTAGATAACGGCAATCTCTTTGATGGGGATGTCGTCGAAATATTTATCTATATCGGAGAGAAAGATTCCTATTTAGAAATTGAAGTCGCCCCAAATGGCACAACTTTTGTGGCAAATATCACTAATAGAAAGATTAATTATATCGATAATTCTTTTGTTAAGGCCCGAGTCGAAAGAAAAGAAAAAGACTGTTTTGTATCCTTAGATATCGACTTATCGAGATTTAAAGTCCAAGTACCAATTGAATATAATGCCTTCCGTATTGAAAGAGAAAATGGAGAGGTTCCCTATCATTTATACGCTTTAAATCCGACCTTGTGTGGAACCTTCCATGTCAGAGATAAATTTATTTTATTAAAATAAAAGTGGAGTTATTTCTCCACTTCTTCTCTATAAGTATCATGGGTATCGGGATGATATATTTCCGAGATCCACATAATCGTATGACTATCGGTGTTTCCGATATTTTTTATTTGATGGGTATATCTCACTAAGATATTAACAGGGTGAGGTTTATCACCACTCACGACATCGACAATCATATCGTTATTATCAATATTCCTCTGTTTGATTTCCGATTCCCCTATCACCGTGTAGAAAATCTCTTTTTTATAGGTGTGATAATGTCCACCTTTAGTGATGCCTGGATGAGTGATATTATCACTTATTTGACCCCACTTCTTCGATTTATACAATTCTTCAAATGAACCTCTATTATCTTCCGCATAATTAAATCCATATTCTTGTTCCGATAAATAATTGCAGAAGGTTTTAAAGAGCTTTAATTCAAATTCATCATGAAGTGTCGGTAGATGCCTATCCGATTCTATCTCTTCTTTAAAGTAATAGAGTAGCTTTGCTAATTTGCCTAAAGAACAGTCATAAGATGGTTCGACATAAAGAATATCTTTTGATGGTTTGATATCACCTTTCACACAGGATAAGAAAGTGCTTACTATATCATCTATATAATTAAAATGGACAACATAGTTCTCGTCTCTTATCTCAATCGGTAATTCATGAGCGATGTTATAACAGAATGTACTGACCGCGGAATTATAATTCGGTCTGCACCACTTCCCAAAGACATTTTTTAAACGATAGACATAAACCGGTAAAGCAGAAGATAAGAGATAATCTTCTCCCATCTTTTTGCTCTTTCCATAATCATTATCTAAACTAGCTTGAATAGAACTAGACATAATAATCGGTATTTGTTTGCCGCTTAATTTCACTAAATCCACGACTTTCTTCGTGAAATTAGAATTGCCATCATAAAATTCTTCGATAGTTAAAGGACGATTGATACCAGCGAGATGGATGATGAAATCCGCTTCCGAAATATATTTCACTAAATCATCATCGGTTTTATCGATATCAAAAGGGAGGACATGAAAACCGTTTCTTTCTAAAGAAAGACAAACATGTTTTCCAATAAAGCCATTACTACCAGTGACTAAAATATTCATATTATTTATTCCAAATCTCTTTATTGACCACACTGATTTTTTCTTTAATGTGTTTTACCACTCGAGAAGAGACATCAGTGACATCATAATTCTCTGGGCATTTCGCAAATTTATAACGCATTAATTCCGTATCAATCGCGAGCATAATACCTTTTTTATCGATACCGGAAACAACGATAGAACCCGCTTCCACACCTTCTGGTCTTTCCGTACTAGTTCTAATAAGAACGGCTGGAAAATGTCTCATCCATGATTCTTCCGTTAAAGTTCCAGAATCAGATAACACGATAAAAGCGTTTTCTTGCAATTTCACATATTCTAAGAAACCTAATGGTTTTAAGTTTCTAATAAGAGGATGCATAACAAATTTATTAGCTTCCAATCTCTTTCTCGTACGGGGATGGGTGGAGAAGATAACGGGCATTTGATATTTCTCCGCAATCGCGTTTAACGCGGGCATCAATTGATTGAAGTTCTTTTCGATATCGATATTCTCTTCTCTATGAGAAGACACGACAATATATTTACCTTTTTCTAATCCCATATCCTCTAAGACTTTAGAAGCTTCAATCTTATCATTATTAGCGTTTAAAACTTCTAACATTGGAGAACCGGTAATAAAGGTATATTTCGGATCGATACCTTCCTTCATCAGATTAGCGTAAGCATGTTCGGTATAAGGAAGATTGATATCGCTGATATGGTCAACGATTTTACGGTTGATGGTTTCTGGAACATTCCAGTCGCCGCATCTATTACCCGCTTCCATATGGAAGATAGGGAGTTTTAATCTCTTCGCGGATATCGCACAAAGGGCACTATTAGTGTCACCTAAAATCAAAACAGCATCCGGCTTTAATTCTTTTAATAATTCATATGATTTGGCGATTGCATTGCCGATGGTTTCTCCTAGATGAGAACCCGCACAATTTAGATAATAATCTGGGGCTCTTAATTCTAGTTCTTCAAAGAAGACTTGATTTAATTCATAGTCATAATTTTGACCAGTATGGACTAAGATATGGTCGATTTGTTCATCTCTATCTAAAGCTTTAATCACTTCTGATAATCTAATGATTTCTGGTCTAGTACCAATGATGGTTACAACTTTAATTTTCTTGTTCTTCATTATCACTACCTCCCTTAGTCATGCTGTTTCACTGGACCACCGAATAGTTCCAGTTTCTTCAATAATGCTTTCATACCTTCGACGTCTAATCTTCCGGTGTTATGAGAGGTATAAGATTCACCGATATTAAGTTTCTTATTTCCTTTAGAGAAATACTTCTCATAATTGAGGTCTCGATTATCCGCTTTCACACAGAAGAAATTACCGAGATCCACCGCTTTTAACATCTCTTCTTGAGTCACTAATGTTTCATATAATTTCTCACCATGTCTAGTGCCGATATAGGAAACACCGGTTTTACTACCTGTTAATTCAATAACCGCTTTCGCTAAAGTATCAATTGTGGCAGCAGGGGCTTTTTGCACGAATAAATCACCTTGTTCACCATGTTCGAAGGCGTATAAGACTAAATCGACCGCATCATCTAAGGTCATCATAAATCTCGTCATATCGGGATTGGTGATAGTAATCGGTTTACCTTCACTAATTTGATTTAAGAATAAAGGTATCACACTACCGCGACTAGCCATGACATTGCCATAACGGGTTAAACATAAAACTGTATCGCCGGGTAAGAGTTGCCTACTTCTCGCAATCACGTTCTTTTCCATTAAGGCTTTAGAGATACCCATCGCATTGATAGGATAAGCCGCCTTATCAGTAGATAAGAAGATGGCTTTTTTCACACCGTTACGGACACAAGCGGTAATGACATTATCACTACCGATAACATTAGTTCTCACCGCTTCCATGGGATAGAATTCACAAGATGGTACTTGCTTTAAAGCCGCTGCCGAGAAGACATAATCAACACCTTTAAAAGCATCGATAATACTATCTAAGTTACGGACATCACCAATATAGAATTTGAGTTTGCTATTGTTATAAGCTTTCCTCATATCATCCTGTTTCTTCTCATCGCGTGATAAAATACGAATTTCTTTAATTTCGGTATTTAAAAATCTATCCACGACTGCATGGCCAAAACTACCGGTACCACCGGTAATTAATAAGACTTTATCTTTTAAGATAGAAGTATCTTTCGCCGCATATTCCATCAAGCGATCTTTGATACCTTCTAATTTAATTTGATCCGCTTTTTTCTCATCATTTTCATAAGAGACAAAAGTTCTTAAAGGCATGCCGACAACATCAGCAGCCTCTTTTTGTGTTAACTTGCAAGTTTTGCGTAATTCTTTAAGTGTCATAATTGCACCTCTATTCGCATATATTATATATATTAATAAGGATATATAAAATCAAAAATGCAAATCTTGCACTTTTGCAAAAATAAAAATATTTGAACTTGAGAAGAGAAAATATGTGATACATAATCATATATATGGCAAAGACAATATTATTAAACTTTTTAAAAGGTATCCTCGCTGGACTATCGATTGGTCTCGGTGGATTTCTTTATATCTTGATGACATTCGCCTTAAATGGCGATGTCGCGGAACTAGGTAAGATTCTCGGTTCTACTTTATTCGCAGTGGGATTATTCCTCGTCTGCACATTTAAATTCTCTTTATATACCGGAAAAATCGGTGCAGTTTATGAAGGCAAACAGGAAGCATCTTATTATATTTCCTTACCAGTTATGCTGATCGGTAATGCAATAGGTGCTTTCGGATTAGGATATCTCTGTTATTTTATCTTTAAAGATACTTCCATGATGGACACTGTTAATGCTGCCTGTTCTTCAAGAACAGCATTAAATAGTTTTAATGATTATCTTGCCACAATTGTAAAGGGCATGTTATGTGGCGTCTGTGTTTATTTAGCGGTAAAATGTTTCAATTTAAATAGATTAAAACCATTAGGTATTGCCCTATTAGTGTTCTTTGTCTTCTTATTTGTCTATTGTGGTTTCCAACACTGTATCGCGAATATGTTCTATTTCGGATTCGGAAATCATATCAATGGAAATATGTTCATCAACTTAGCCCTAGTGATTGTCGCTAACTCAATCGGACCGATAATCGGTGTGGGCATGAGTAAATTGTTTGAAAAGAAAACCGCTTAAAAGCGGTATTCTTTTTTATTGCCTATTTTAATAACTAATTCACTTTTCTAAGTCTTTCATTAATACATCGACGTTAGTAAATGTTTTTACTTTTTTCTTTCCTTTTTCAATATCATCAGCTTCTTCAATAGCAGCCATGGTAGTTTCATTAGGAATGTCCGCTTTTAATTCAAAAGGAATGCTTTTAGTGCGGACTACTTGATGATAAAACATAATAATCGCAGAGGATGCAGAAATACCCAAGGAAGTAAAAACTTCCTCAGCTTGCTTTTTAAGTTTTGGATCGATTCTAACATTTACATTCGCCATATTTAACTAAGACCTTAACAACTATATAATATGTATCACTTTGTGTTGACATTTGCAATACGTACTTAAAAATATAACCAAGGACTAATCCTTGGTTTGTTTATATCTTAAGAATATTATCAATGCGATTATTCCAGTTCCTAATAAATAACCGGAGAAATCAATTAAGACATCCACTATCTCTCCGCTTCGACCAGGGATGAATGGCTGAATTACTTCCGTTAATCCAGAAATGAACAATCCGAAGAATAATGAGAATAACAATCCGTATAGGTGCTTGTATTTTTTTATGTAAGCACTGGAAAGATAAATAGCCCAAGAAGATATAAATCCATCAACAGTGAATAAACCAAAGTGACCGATAAGTTTTCTAATCACTTGAGTAAATGTGCCAATATTATTTTCGTTAATTGCGTTTTTACTAAATATATTAATTAAGGATTTAAAGAGCTCAACAACAAAGCCAGATGATTCAGTAGACCTATCACCATTAAGACATGATTGTAGGATAATAAACAAATTAATACCTATTGCTAAACACCCAACAATTATTGTGGCTATTAAATACCTTTTATTTTTCATTTTCTCTATTTAATGATCTTTCCACGCTAAAACCTTCTGGGTAGCGTTTCTTTAATTTTTCGATATTTTTAGTGAAAACAGTTTCTAAATCGACATTTAAAGCATAAGCGATTTCCGCGATATACCAAGCGACATCGCCAATTTCTTCAATCATTTTTTCTCTATTTAAATCATGGCCTTGCGATAAATGTTTCTTTAATAAATCAATGACTTCCCCAGATTCACCACATAAACCCATACATCCATTTAAGAGAGTTTGCTCGTTGGATAATTCTTTATTTAAAGTCGTCATTGCGAGCTTTTGATATTCATTGATTGTCATCGATAATTACCTCGTTTCTTTTTATAAAATAAAAAAATCTCTCAAAAATGAGAGAATTTTCTTTAGATATTATAGAAGTTTTTCATGGTCATAAGCATGACCGCTTTAATCGTGTGCAAACGGTTTTCCGCCTCATCAAAGACCTTAGATTGTGGGCCTTCAAAGACATCCTCAGTAACCTCTAATCCATTAAGGCCAAACTTGTTATAGACTTCTAAACCAATTTTTGTTTCTAAGTTGTGGAAACTTGGTAAGCAATGTAAGAAGATCGCATCTTTATTAGCTTTAGCCATAATTTCTTTATTCACTTGATATGGTTTTAATAAAGCAATTCTTTCTTTCCAAACTTCATCAGGTTCGCCCATAGAAACCCAAACATCTGTTGTGATAACATCGCAATCTTTTGCGCCTTCATTAACATCTTCGGTAAATGTGAGTTTCGCGCCTGTTTGTTTAGCGATTTCTAAACATTTATTTCTTAATTCTTCATTGGGCCATAATTCTTTGGGTCCAACCATACGATAATCAAGACCTAATTTCGCGGATGTCACTAGGTAAGAATTACCCATGTTATATCTTCCATCTCCGAAATACGCCATCTTGATACCTTTAAGGTATCCTTTTTCTTCTAATATGGTTAAGAAATCCGCGAGCATCTGGGTGGGATGATATTCATTAGTTAAACCATTCCAAGTCGGAACACCAGAATATTCCGCTAAACATTCAACGGTTTTTTGTTCAAAACCACGATATTCAATGCCATCAAACATTCTTCCTAATACGCGCGCAGTATCTTTAATAGATTCTTTTTTACCCATTTGGGAACCAGAACTGCCAATATAAACAGCGTTCATACCTAAGTCCGCAGCAGCTACTTCAAATGCGCATCTAGTTCTCGTACTATCCTTTTCAAATAATAAGACAACATTTTTGCCTTCTAAATGACGATGAGGAATACCTTTCTTCTTTTCTTCTTTTAATTTTTTAGCGAGATTAATTAACTCCATGATTTCTTCTGGAGAATAATCTAATAAAGTTAATAAATTTGTTTGTTTCATAATTAATCAATATCCTCTCTTTCTAAAGGCATACACATGCATCTCGGTCCGCCTCTTCCTCTTGATAATTCACTAGATGGGATTTCGAATACTTCCACTCCATAACTTCTCAAGATGTTATTGGTGATATCGTTTCTTTCATAAGCGATCACTTTTCCCGGGGCAATAGCGATTGTGTTACTACCATCTGACCATTGTTCTCTTTGGGCGCTGATCAAGTCTTCGCCACCGCAAGGAATCATCGTCACTTCATGTCCGAGATATCTCTCTAAGACTTGTTTTAATTTCTCATCAGTTTCATTGACGATAAGCTTTTCTTTTTCCCCTTTGCTAATTTCAATAATTCTTAAGGCGTCATAACATTCTTTATGCGCGGTGAATTTATATCTATCCACTTGGGTGAAGATAGTATCTAAATGCATAAATGTTCTCGCTTTCGGAATAAAGAGAACAATTATCTTATCAAAATCGCTTTTTTCTTTAAAAAATAAGCGTTTTGCAAGGTTTTCTATCGCGATTGGTGTCGTTCTTTGGGAAGAACCGACAATCAAGGTGTGCTTGTTTAAAACCATGATATCGCCACCTTCAATCGACTTCACATCATCTCTTTCGTAGCAGAGTTTTGTATCTTTATAGTAAGGATGGTATTTGAAGATATATTCTCCATAGATAGTTTCTCTACTTCTAGTAATAGAGAACATACTATTTAAAGAAATCATATTACCGATAGAGGCAAATGGATCTCTTTGGAAATAGAGATTAGGCATGGGATCACAAGCGAATGTGCTCTCATCGACGATATCTCTTAAAGTTCTTTTTTGATAATTGGGTAATTCAATCTTTTTGATACCAGCGATGGTTTTAAGTACCATTTCTTTGGTATCTTTAATATTTAATAAATATTCAGTAACAATTTCGGAAAGAGTGAAAGAATTAATATGAGCTTCTTTGACAAATTGGTGGATGAATTGCTCTTTTACTTCTTTAGAAGTATCTAAGGCTTCCGTCACCAAATCAGTCAAATAGACAACCTTCACTCCGTTATCGATAAATGTCTGAGCGAATTTATTGTGTTCTTTCTTCGCTAAAGGGAGCCAAGGGATATCATCGAATAATAAATCATCGAGATGCTTAGGTGTGAGATTATGTAATTCTTCACCGGGGATATGTAGTAAAACAGTTTTTAATTTACCGATTTCACTATTCACTTTGATGTGACTCATCTAATGATTCCTCCTTCTTCTCTTCTACTATATTATCAGTTTTTTCTAATTCTTTATTCTTTTGTTTCTTTTCTTGTAAAGCATCCCAAACTCCAGAGATGACAATCGCTAAAGTGATGACTAGTCCACCGATGACAACATTCCAAGAGAATTGTTCCATTTTAAAGATAATGCTCGTTAAAGTAGCGACCACCGCGGCCATCGGCATTAAAACCGCGCATGTTACCGCGGAAACATTCTTGATAGAAATAGTTCTCATCACCCAACATAAAGCGGTACAAATAACACCTAAGAACACTAAGATTAATAGATGTCTCCAATCCCAGGAGAACGCTAAACCTTTTTCAAATGGTAAAGCATAGGCAAAGGACATGATGGTTAATATAAGTAATTGGAAGAAAACATATACCCAAGCATTCTTTCCTTTCGCAAATACCTTAGTAAAAGCGATATCGATGCCGAAGAAAATACCGCCGATGGATGATAAGATATCTCCCACTGTTGGCTTAGTAAACATGGAGGAAAAATCCCATCCATTTCCACACAAGATAAAGGAACCAGCAATACAGAATGTCGCCGCTAAAATAGAGGCGATAGTTGGCTTTTCTCTCACAAATAAAAACATGCATAATGGCACTGCCACACAAGATAATGATTCTAAGAAAGTGTTCTTCGCTGGTGTTGTTGTATCTAATCCAATAAATTGTAATAGATAAGCAAGACCTAATATAATACCTGCCGGTATACATATTAAATAAGATTTATTAACTTCTTTAAATCCTTTAGTGGCGAGAATAAAGATTAGCATCGCGATACAGGAAAGAAGTCCTCTAATGGCGACTAATAATGCTGGGGAATAATAGTTATTGTCAAAAAGGTATTTACTCACTACTGGAGCAATACCCCACAAAATAACAACGATAATTAACGCTAATAAAGATAAAATCTTTTTCCGATTCATAGCCTTTAATAGTTTATATCTTTAAAAAAATAAGTCCATCTTTTTTATAGTGACATACTTCCATCACTTAAAGAAGTAGGGACTTATTGCTTATTTACGCTAAATTTGTGTATTACCGTCGATGATACGTTTGATTTCTTCTTCTACATATTTGATATCACTATTAGATAAAAGAGGAATAATCTTTTGTATTTTATTAATAGGTAGATTCCACCACTCTAGTTTTTCCAATAATTCAATCATTTCATCATCAAATCTTTTTCTTATTACTCTAGCGGGGTTACCAACCACTACTGAATATGGAGGAATATCGGATGCCACTACTGCGTTAGCGCCAATAATGCATCCATCTCCTACATGAACTCCTGGTAAAAATGTAACGTTTTGACCAATCCAAACATCATTTCCAATTACTGTATCTCCTTTATAAGGAAGGTCTTCTTTTTTAGGAGGTTCTTGTTCCCAACCTTTAAATATATAAAAAGGATATGTGGAAACACTATTCATTTGGTGATTTGCCCCGTTCATAATGAATTCCACATTTCTTCCGATTTGACAGAATTTGCCGATGATTAATTTATCACCAATAAAGTCATAATGATGGGTTACTCTACTAGTAAAGTTTTGCCCATCATAATATGTATATTCACCAACTTTGATATTTGGATGACCAATTAATGTTGGTTTAATATAAGTAACACTTTCATCTCTTGATTTAAGAGGATGAATTCTTTTCCAATCTGGTTTATCAACTTTTTGAGCGTCGTCCATTAGTTTATTTGTTTCAGCATCAGATAAATCTAAAAATTCAGCAGCGTTAACATTAAACTCAAGAATTAATCTAATAACTACATCAAAAGATATATCCGTTTGACCCGTTTCAATCTTGTTAATCATTGATTTATGGGTATAACCCAAAGCCTCCGCAAATTGTTGCTGAGTCATATTGTTTTCTAAACGAATCTTTTTGATTCTATCTCCTAACACTTTGTACACAGGCATATATTATCTCCTTTTCAGCCGAATCAATCGGCCCATTTAAATCAATAATTAAAGGTTCAACTATTTTCGCTTATCTTGATAATTTCCTTTATTACGCTAGCATCGCTAATTTTATTAATGGCGAATATTTTCTTCCCAGCATAATTTAAAGATGTTCCTAAATCATAACATTCTTCTTCGTCGATAATTAAAAATCTATCATGAAGCTCTTCTATTGTCTTTACTTTAATATGACCATATTGAGATTCAAAACGCGATAATTCCACTTTTTCAAGTTTTGATTTGGGTCCGTTGCAGATTAATAAACTAACATTTTGGTTCTTATATTTAAGGAACGATAATGCCTTATTATCACAATATGGATCAATCAATATGATGGATTCTTTGGCTCTACGAATTATATTAACAATGTAATCAAAAGCATCATACCATTCTTGATTATAGAACAATGCAGATTTGGGGAGATCGAGTTTTTCAATCAATTTAAATATTTGTTCAAATTTGCGATTGGTTTCATTTTCAAATTCTAATTGTCTATTTTGTATCTTTGCTAACGCAAGTAAAACTTCACCATTTTCTAAAATGAATTTTCTCATTTGGACAAAAGTGCGAACTATTTCAATGCTCATTTTAGCGGCAATTTCGCTTTTTAAAACTCCTGCTAAAGCCATAACTCCGTGCTCTGTATAAACGTATGGATTGTATCTTCTTTTAGAAGATATTTTATTTGAGGTCACATTTTGTGACCGCAAAATATTGCTTAATTCATCATTAGTTAGTTGAAAACAAAAATCTTGTGGAAATCTATTATCATTTCTTTTCATTTGTTGATTTAGTGCTTTTGTTTCAACTCCAAATAGCATAGCGATATCACTATCGAGCATAACTTGATGCCCTCTAATAATAAAAATACAACTTTCGATTGTTTTGTCATTTAATATTGTTATTTGTGATAGTAAGTTATTATTCATACATTTCTCCTTTAACCTGGTCGAATTCGACCCCTTTAACCACTTTTTTCAAATGGTTTATTTCTTTTCAAGTCGGTTTATTGCTTTGATATTATTCCTATTAAATAATTCTTTTTCTCTATTTGCTTCTTTATTAAGAAGAATCAATCTTTCACTTTGATCAATCTTTTGAGCAATAAGCATCGAATTCAAATATTCAAGGTTACTTAAAATCGCTAGTTCTATAGTATTGGCGTAATCCCTAATGTTGCCATCTTTGTCAGGATTTTCATCTCTCCACTCTTTGGCGGTCTTACCAAATAGTGCCACATTTAGTAAATCAGCCTCATTTGCATAAATATAACTCTTTTGCTGGTTCGATAATTCAATTTGAACGAGGTGCTCTTTTACTGCATCAGTATGGATAAGATAATTAAGTTTCGTAAGAAGTCTTTTACCATTCCATTCAAGTTGTTCAGATTCTTGGACTTTTAATCTTTGGAATTCTTTAATGATATAGAGTTTAACTTCAGGTGAAATCCATGAAGCAAATTCTAAGGCAATATCACGATGGGCAAAAGTGCCTTCACTATATTTACCACGACTCGGTTTAATCCCTATCGCGTTCGTTTCTTTCACCCATTTAGTGGCAGTCATTACAAAAGCATTTGAACCTGATTCATTTCTTATTTGATCGAATTCGGTCAAATTAAAATTGCTGTTGTTTAATTTTTCCCATATACCTAAAAAGTCAATTGTAGCTCTTAATCTCATCCAATTTCTAACAACATAGGCTGGAAATTCAGAATTTACTATTCTCGCAATATCGGTGATATTAACAAAACTATCATCGCCAATACCGGTTACATTAATTTCAATATCTTTAACAGCGATTTTATTCATAAATTGGCTCTCCTTTATAGTTTATATTCTACCATAAACTGTATATTGGTTCTACTTAAAATGTAGCAATTTGCTTAATTGTTTATTTATATAAAAACTTATAAATTATCCAATAATAAAAACACCCAGCTGAGTTGCTGGGTTTTATTTTATCTTTAGTTCAAGCCCCTAAATATAATAAAAACGAGATGATTATTAATTTCATCTCGTTATCTTTTGAATGGCTATGAATTGGCAATTTGATACCAACTGAACATTTTTGAGATTCATTGAACACTTCGCTAGTCCATTGAACATCCACGTTTTTTGTGTTTTGTTATTAATCGATTTTGTTCGCGATTACTATTTAAAAGGCTATTTATTAAGATAATTATCATCCTTGATAATCTTAACGATTTTATCATAAATATCTTTTTCGCTTTCGCTTAAGTTCTCATACTTCCACGCATTAAGTTCAATGGCGTGAAGATGATAGTGAATATCGAACAAATTAGAAAACGGCACTAGTTCATAAGCTAGATAGGTAGAATCATCAAATTGCGGTTTCTCTGCATCGGATATAGATGGCAGAGCACCAATTACTAGATAATGAGTTATTTCATTATCTTTCAAGCAAACAACATCGCCCTTCTTAAAGAGAATTGGAAAATCAATATATTCATTAAACACGAATTCATTTTTAACCAAACGAGGATCATGCTTATTAAAATAATTGTCTACTCTTTTACTAACATATCCGTATCTCTTTAAATCTGAAATTGCCATCGCTATAAGTTTAGACTCATAACTAGATTTTGCTAAATTCAACAAACTGTTAAAGAGTTCTATTCTTTCATCATTTGAAATTGAAGCTTCTATAATAATTGTGCCCCATTGAAGCAATGATAAAGAATCAATATTTGATTCTAAGTATTTGCGACACTCAACTGATTGAATCTTATTGATTAAGGCATTTAAAATAGTTCCATCACCACTATTGTTATTCATACAAAACTATTAAAGCATTTAATAACTGAAATCTAAAGGAAAAGATTGACTCAGGTAGAATTCTAACAATTGACTCTATTTTTGAAACACTATTAGAATTTTAGGAGCCCTAATACGAATTATGTAACACTGTTAGAAACACAATCTCAAATAATGGTAATTGGAACCAAATAGCATTTTTTATTATATGGAATAACTTCTTCACTCATACAAATTACAAGTTCAGGCTTTATCTCGATATTAAACTTATCTAATGCACTTAAATTCGCATCAGGTTTATTTGGTTCTTTGCTTTTTTTAATTTCTATTGGATAAATGCAATTTGCGTCCACTATTAATAAATCAATTTCTTTCTTATCAATATCACGATAATAATACAAATTATTAATAGGCTTACCAGAATTATAATAACTTTTAACAATTTCGCTTATGGCAAAAGTTTCAAAGAAAGCGCCATCCATATTTCCGTTTTGTAATGTTTCAGCATTTGGCCATCTACATAGATAAGCTGCTAAACCAGTATCCATAAAATAGACTTTAGGTGTTTTAACTAATCTATCTGTAACCTTTGAATAGTAAGGATGGAGAATAAATATGATTCCACTTCTTTCTAATATTGAAACCCAACTCTTTACTGTTGGGGCAGACACACCCACTTGTTTTGATATTTCATCATATTTCAATTCTTGAGCGGTTCTAGCGGCCATAAATACGAGGAAATCGTAAAATTCATTCAACTTTCCAACAGCGGATAATTCCTTAATATCTCTTTCTAAATATGTATTTATATAGTCGCTATAATATTTCTCTCTATTAATTCTAGAAGCAATGATCTTAGGCATACCGCCATTAAAGATTCTTTGATAAATTTCATTAACATCTTTATATTCGAATGATTGCTTTTTAATATCTTCTAATTCTGGGTTAAATGGTTTGGAATCTTTCCCTTCAATTTCCCTTTGAGAAAGGGACGACATCTCAAAAATGGCGACTCTTCCCGCTAAAGACTCGCTTACTCCTTTCATCATCTTAAATTTTTGAGATCCGGTTAACCAAAATAGACCATTATTGTTTTTGCCATCGTAGCCAAGTTTATCAACAATGTCTTTAATGGTTTCTAAGATCGATGGTACTTTTTGAAACTCATCTATTAAAATAGGATAACCATAAGTTTCGAAAAACAGAGCAGGATCAGTTTCTGCTAATCTTTTAGCGTTTCTATCATCAAAACTAACATATCGTCTATTTTTTTCTTTGATATGGTTCAGCGTTGTCGATTTTCCAACTTGCCTTTGGCCACATACCATAATAACTGGATATTCTTTAGTAGCATCTAATATACTTTTTTCAATATTTCTTTCAATATACATATTCAAAATCTCCGAGTTTTCTAAAGTCTAATTTTATTTTACTCGTAATTATTTAAATATCAATATCCATATTATCAAGCGTCATTAATTGCACATTTTGCACATATGAAAAATGATATTAAAATCATCTGTAGCGTTTATATATAAAATCACATTGATTTCTACCTAAACTTCGATGTAGCAGAGCAAATTACATATGATGAATACAAAAACGACGTCCTCCAAGTAGAGAACGTTCGTTTCAGAAATCACTTGGCGGAGTAGAAGAGACTCGAACTCTTGCACCAGTTACCCGATCTACTTCCTTAGCAGGGAAGCCCCTTCACCAACTTGGGTACTACTCCAGGTGAACGCTCACTATCTTATCATAATGAGCGATTAATATTAAATCATTTTTAATATGCTTTTGCAAATAGAACTACTTTTTCAGCCTTTTTACCACAGCAAGGACATTTATCATCAAAAGGCATTTGATTGAATGGTAAGCATCTTGCGGTCGCTGTAGTAAGTTCTTTGATCTTATCCTCACAAGCTTGATCACCGCACCACATCATCTTCGCGTATCCACCTTTTTCTAAGGCTTTATTGAGTTCATCAAAGTTATGAATTTCTGTGACGTGGTTTAAGAGATAACGATAGGCTTTCTCGTACATTTCTTTATGAATAATATTCATTAAAGATTTGACGGTTTCCACCATTTCTTCTTTCTTCACAGTAATCTTTTCACCGGTGTTACGTTTCGCTAAAGTGACGACACCATTTTCGATATCACGAGGACCGATTTCCACACGCACAGGAACACCTTTCATCTCGTATTCCGAATATTTCCAACCTGGCGTCTTATCACTTTCATCGAGTTTCACTCTAATACCAGCTTCTCTTAACATCTTTTCTAATTCTCTAGCCGCGGGAATAACGCCTGGTTTTTGTTGGGCGACAGGAATGACCACCGCTTGAATAGGAGCGACAAATGGAGGTAAGACTAAACCATTATCATCACCGTGCGCCATGATAATCGCGCCTAATAATCTTGTAGATACACCCCAAGATGTTTGATAAGGATTATCAAGTTTACCATCTCTTCCTTGGAATTGAATGCCAAAAGCTTTCGCAAATCCTTGGCCGAAATAATGGGAGGTACCACTTTGTAAAGCTTTGCCATCTGGCATTAAGGCTTCAATAGAATATGTTTCTAAAGCGCCAGCAAATTTTTCTTTTTCCGTCTTTCTTCCTTTAGTGAAAGGAATCGCTAAAACATCTCTACCTAAATCATCATAGATTTCGAGCATCTTTAATGTTTCAGTTCTCGCTTCTTCTTCAGTTTCGTGCATCGTATGACCTTCTTGCCATAAGAATTCCGCACCTCTTAAGAATGGTCTAGTAGTCTTTTCCCATCTGACGACACTTCTCCATTGATTATAGAGTTTGGGCAAATCTCTATAACTATTGATAATCTTTGCGTAGTGTTCGCAGAAAAGTGTTTCACTAGTGGGGGTGATAATTAAGGGGTCATCAATCTTTTGACCGCCACCGATATTAGCCACTAAAGTTTCAGGAGCAAAGCCTTCGATATGATCCTTTTCTTTTTGTAATAAAGAAGTCGGAATGACTGTGGGCATAAAGACATTTTGATGTCCAGTTTCTTTAAATCTTCTATCGAGATAATGTTGGATTTCTTCCCAGATGGCATAGCCATAAGGACGATAAATGATAAATCCTTTAACCGAGGAATAATCCATTAATTCCGCTTTACGGCACACATCGGTGTACCACTGAGCAAAATCATCTTCTTGTCTAGTGATAGATTGGTTTTTAATTTGATTGTTTTCCATATTTTAAATTCTCCTAAAAGAAATTCTTATACATATCGTGTAATTTGAGATTCTTCTTCTTTTCCACAGGAAGAAGCATATCATTCGACGGACTAATAGCTTCGCAAGAGACGATGGAGAAGCCACTCTTAAGGATGAGTTCTACGGCTTGCCAGCCTTCTAAGTCTGTCGCGATAATTGGTCGATTGAATTTTAATAATTGTTCAAACAAGGTATGAATCGATAATCTCACACGATTATCTTTCTTGATTTCACCCATCATCGCTGCACCGGCAACGAAGTAATCGAAGTTGGTGTAAACTGATGGATCTAATAATAAATTCTTATCTTGTAACAATAAGGCAATTTCATATCCGAGTTTCTTTAACTTCTTCATAGAAGCATTGAGTAAATCTAATTGAGAAGAGTTCTCATTAACTTCTTGTTCATCAAACACTAAGACTAAACGGATTTCTTTAGATTGGGGAATCTGCGGTAAGATCTCTTCCATATAGTCAATATCCATCATGGAAACAGATAAGAATAAACGGCAGTTTTGATTTGGTCTTTCAGAGAAGAATTTCGGGATAACTGTTCTCGCGACATTGGCGAATAATTCTTTATTTCGTCCCGCTCTTGCAGCGTATTTGCTCATTTCTGCAAACGATGAGAAAGGTGAACTATAAGCTCTTACATATTCGAAATAACCGAATACGGAACTGGTTCTAGAAGCATCGACGATAGGACGATATAAGTATCTAAGGTTCTTATTATCTAAGATACGTTCGACTTCTTCATTGAACTTATTAAGTTCTTGTGAGATAGGACCACGACTCTTTTGATAGATAAAGACATCTTGACCATTTTGTTGCGCGGTCATACAAGCCTCTTGTGATTTTTGGACAATCATTTCAAAGTCTTGATAGAACTGGGCGTTCTCAACAACACCAATCGCGAAGTTCACGGAATCTTGATAGCCGTTAACACCGATGCATTTCTTTAAGGAATGGGAGATAGAAGTCGCTAATTGCATCGCATCATCACGAGTGGCTAAATGAATATCGAATAATAATAATTCATTTCCGCTTTCATCGACGATCTGACGCGGTTGATGCTTAGAGGAAGCAAAAGGATAGACTTCGTTTTTCAAAGTCATCATCATATATCTTTCAATCTTCTCATTAGTTAAGGCTTTTTGACGGATATAGAAGAATCTAATTGTAAAGGTAAATCCTCTAAGGGATTTGTTCTTAGAGATAATGCCTTTCATATAACTTCTCTTCACGACACCCACTAAAGCGCCTTTTTTCTTAGAAGAATAGTTAAGAGGAGTGATGTATCTTAAGATATGACTCTCTAAATGGATGATTCCTACTTTAGGATCATATTTTAAAAGTTTAAGTAAAGAGAAATATGTCGCTTTTCCTTTATTGAGAACGACATCAGCTTCTAAATATTGATCGCAACCTTTGGGATTAGTAATAATAGATAAAATCCATTGTTGAACTTTTTCCGTATCGTTTTGGTGGAAGTGAAAATAGAAACTGGATAATTCCATTTCCTTTTTATTTTTCATATCGCTTCTATTAAAGAAGACGACTTTATTATTTTTCACATCAATCGCGAAGATTCTTGTGGAAATACTCTCTTGTTTAATCTTCTCTTCGTAAACCTTAAAAGAACGGTTCACAATACCATAAGTAATGCTCACAAATAGCAAAAGAGACATCACTAAAATAATGATGACGAAGAAGATGACGAAGTTAGTATCTGTAAAATTCCACCATTGCATACCTACTCATTATAATTAAAAGTTATAAATTTGACTAATAAAAAGTCAAAATTATGATGCTTAATTACAAAAAGTATGAAAAAATGGGCATCCATATGCGATAAGACCCATTTATTTTGCTTATAGAATTAGTTTTTTATGATATAATAACCACCGCTGGAGATGTACCCAAGCGGTTGAAGGGGGCAGTTTCGAAAACTGCTAGGAGATGCAAGTCTCGCATGGGTTCGAATCCCATCTTCTCCGCCAAATTATAGTGACTAGGTCACTATTTTTTTATTCAACCGGTTTGATAAAGAAGTTACCATAAACCTGCACTAAAGCGGTTACAGTAATAAAAGAATGAGGATCTACTTTGCGGATTAAAGAGATGACATCTTTAACCTGCGATGACGATACTGTCATGTAAATAATTTTCTTGGGAGCGTGGCTATATGCACCCTCTCCATTAACCACGGTCGCACCATGGGGGAAATTAGCGATTAAAACAGGGGCTAAATAATCAGTGTTTGTAATAGCTTGAATCTGAATCTTTTTGTTTCTTAAATTAATCGCATCGATAACTAAATTAGCGACGAATAAATATAAGATAGAGAAGAATATAGCGATGACACCAACTTCCCAAGAAGATGGGTTAGTAATAATCAAAATTACTGAATAAAGTGTCACGATTAATCCGTTAATCATAATTCCGTACTTACCGATGCTGGTAGATTTTCTAAGTGCAAAATAATATGAGAAAACATCAATGCCACCACAAGAGATATCACCGCGATAAGCAAAGGCGCTAGAAACACCGACAGTAATGGAACCAAATAACACTCTTACGAGTACGTGATCTTTAATAATTGTATTGTTGGCAATCGTCGCTGTAAAACCGCTGCGAGAAAGCAGGAAAAGGAATAGAGAAGATAAACCTACATTTATTGCAGTATAGATAGCGAATCTCTTGCCGACTTTAAAGAAAGCGAATAAGACGATTGGCACATTGACCACAAAATAAGCAATAGAAATAATCGTATTACCGGTCATCCACTCAGGCGCACCAGCAGAGCGAAGGATGAGCGCGACTGTTTGTGAAACACCAGACACGCCTCCGGTAGCAATATGTAGCTCGCCTTGTACGGGTGTGATGAATGTCGCGAAACCAAACGCAAATACGAATGCGGCCACGGCAGCGTGGAAAAACGCGTTCGCATGCTCGAGAACTAATTTGAGTCCACGATGGTCAAATAAATAATTATTTATTTTTCTTTTGATTTTTTCGCTCTTTTTCATCATAAGCAGTAGTTATTGTATAGACTTGCCGTTTAAAAAACAATATGAGAACTTATTTTATTGTGTAGACACAGCGTGCGTAGGTGTGTAAAATACAAAATAGTTTGTTGAAATTAACTATTGTAAGTGATAAGATTATCACGCTATATGAATATATAGGAGGCAAATTAACATGTTTATATTAAGAGCAATTGGAAGATTCTTCGCACGCATTGGCCGTTGGATTAAAGAAACAGCCTGGATTCAACCACTATTAATCGTCGGTGGTATTTTTGCGATTATTTTCTCCATTCCTTATCTCACCAAATGGGTCAAATCTTGGTTCTCCGAAACATCCGCCTCTCAAAAATATTACTCCAGCAAGAAAATCAGCCTCAAAAATGCTGAAGATCATAACAGTGATGTCGACGTCTTATTCGACTACCTCACCGCATTCAACAACATGGATGCCGAAGGTCAAAAAGCCGGTCAATCCAAATTCGGTAAGAAATTCTTTGTCACCCTCGTGCAAGAAAATTGTGCCGATTGCGATGCCAGATATGGTGCTTTCAAGACCTTAGAAGAAAACTGGGGTAAAGGTAGCTTTGAAGAATTAAAGGATGAAGAATTCAAATTCTATACCGTCTACGTTGACACCAAGAACAAATCCGATGACAACTTATTTGAAAAAGTCTACGAAAGAGAAAGCGTTACTGCTTTATTCGAAGATGTCATTCCTTATATGGCAGGCGACGCCGGTGCAGATCACCCATATAAAGATAACTGTTCTAGCCCAGATAGTTATGTTAATAACTTAACTAATCTCACCAATAGAGAAGAAATCTCTACTCCTACCACCTTCTTAGTGGATATGACTGATAACGCTCCTGACTGGACATCTCCATACGGAATTAGAGAAGTCTTATTCTCCTTCGATGGCACCAATGGTTCCGATGATTATGCTAAAGCTAGAACCTTACGTAATGCTTGGACCAATGTTGATAGCAAAGAAAATATCTTCTCACCTTCCTATCAAAAATAAGTAAAACTTAAAAAAAATAACCATCTCGTAATTGGAGATGGTTTTTATTTTGCTTTATCAAAAATTATTTTAATCTTTTTAGTACACTAGAGGGAACTAGTTCGGAAACATCGATTCCTTTATTGTGGAGTTCGATAATCATTGAAGAATTGATGAAGCTCTTATCGTTCTTGCTCATTAAGAAGACACTATCGATAGAACTATCAGCGAACTTATTCGCTGAGAATAATTGGAATTCATATTCGAAATCGGTAACCGCTCTTAAGCCTCTGATTAAATGGCTGGCTCCATGTTCTTTCGCGTATTCGACGGTCAAGCCATCATAGGCATCAACTACCACTCTTGGATCATTGACCGCTTCTTCAATCATCGCTTTTCTTTCTTCAGTGGAGAAACGAGATTTCTTCTGGGAATTAATCGCAACAAGCACGATGACCTTATCAAATATTTCCAAGGCTCTATTTAAGATATCGAGATGACCGTTGGTAATCGGGTCGAAACTTCCGGGATAAACTGCTATTCTCATAAGGACCTCCACACTATCGAGACTTTGATTTCACCATATTTATAATCTCTTCTTTTCATAAATAGAGATTCATCAATTTGAATATCGTGATCGCTCTCAATAATGATTATAGCATTTTCGCTTAATAAATCATTTTTAAATAATAAAGATATAATCTCTTCATATTTTCCTAATTTATATGGTGGATCTAAAAATACCACATCAAATTTGCGGTTTTCTTGATGAAATTTCTCTAAAGCGAGAAAGTCTTCCATAAATAAAACTTCCGCATTTTTTATATTTAGGGAATTAAGATTTTTCTTTGTAGTGTCAATCGCGACTTTATTATGGTCCACAAAGGTCATGAATTTTGCGCCGCGAGATAATCCTTCAATACCCATCGCTCCCGAGCCACTATAAAGATCTAAACCCTGACGGGAAGTTAAATCCCCAACCGCAGAGAATATCGCTTCTCTCACACGGTCTTTCGTCGGTCTAATATGAACTGCATCATCGGGATATGTGATTAAACGATGACGATAAATACCACCAACAATACGCATATCTTTATTTCACCTTAGGACATAAGTCAATAGTGAAAGAAGTAAATAATGTTTTATTAATTTCATCATATAATTCTCTCACTTCTTGATAGGCTTTGAGATATTCTCTCACCAAATGATTATTATCTAAATTGAGTTTGGCTTCATGTAATTCTTTTAAAGCTTTTTGAGCCTCTTCACTATCTTTAGAAAAATGATTTAAGACATCACTATATTTTGATGCCGCCACATCTTTTTTATAGGCTAAAACCATGACCTCTTCATCTTCATCCATTTTCTTTTCACATTCATTGAGGCGTAAGATGCGAGGATCATCTTTTAATTTTTCTTTTAATAAATTGACTTTGGTATAAATTTCTTCATCCATGGCTACTATTATATCAAAATTTCTCTTAATAGCATATTTATCACGTTTTGTGATAATATATGACCATGAAATTAAAAATTGTCAAAGATAACAATCCCATTATGAGAAAGAAATCTCTCCCCGTAGAGATGCCTCTATCAAATAAAGATAAAGAGACACTCGATGCGATGCTCGATTATCTCAAAAGAAGTCAAGATGAAGAATATGCCAAAAAGCATAACATCCAAGCGGGTGTCGGTATGGCAGCAATTCAAATCGGTTTATTAAAGAGGATGTTCGTCATCTACTATGAAACCGAAAATGGAATAGTTCAATATCAATTAGTGAATCCACAAATACTTGAGACCAGTGTCAAAAAATGCGCATTAGAAGCGGGTGAAGGTTGCCTCTCTGTTCCTAACCATCACGAAGGCTTAGTCCACCGCTATTACAAGATTAAGATGAGAGCCTATGATGCCTTAACAAATGAAGATATCATCTTATCTGCTCAAGGATATGATGCGATTGTCTTGCAACATGAATATGACCATTTAGATGGTAAATTCTATTATGATAGAATTAATCCCTCTCGTCCTCAAGAGAGATTACCAGGAGAGGAGATTATCTAAAAAAGGATACAAATTATTGTATTCTTTTTATTTTTGTGCGTATAATGTGTGTAACCAAAGTTACATATCATAATGTACCAAGGAGGTTTTATGGAAAAGGCTGTTTCATTGCCCGTTTCTGTCTATGCATTAGGTGGCTTAGGCGAAGTCGGAAAAAACATGTATTGTATTGAGAATGATGAGACGATTATCATCATTGATTCCGGTGTGAAATTCCCCGGTGTGGAATTCCCTGGCATCAATTACATCATTCCTGATTTTACACATCTAAAAAATAATCGTAATAAAATCAAAGCTTTATTTATTACCCACGGCCATGAAGACCATATCGGTGGCATTCCTTTCCTTTTACAAAACGTCCATATTCCCGTTATATATGCACCTAGACTCGCATGCGCGTTAATTAAAAATAGATTAGAAGAATATCGTCTCAGCGATTTAGCGACGATTAAAGAATATGATAGCGACACGAGAATTAAAATCGATCGCTTTATCGTCTCTTTCTTCCGCGTCACTCATAGTATTCCTGATTCCTTTGGCGTGGTTGTCGATACTCCCGAAGGAAGAATCGTCTCTACTGGTGACTTTAAAATCGATTTAACTCCGATCGGTAAAGATATCGAACTCACCCGTATGGCGGAAATCGGTAAAGAAGGTGTCACCCTTTTATTAAGCGAATCCACAAATGCGGAAGAAGAGGGCTATACACCGAGTGAAAAGAATGTCTACGATTCAATCGATGACATTATCAAAAACGCTCAAGGACGTTTAATCGTTTCCACCTTCTCGAGTAATATTTCTCGTATTCAACAAGTCTGTGAATCAGCAGTCAGTCATAATCGTAAGATCACTATTGTCGGAAGAAGTATGGAAAAAACCGTGGAAATCTCCCGTGGTTTTGGTTATATCCACGTTCCTGATAACTCTATTATCGAAACACAAGATATCAAACGCTTCCCCAATAGTGAGATATTAATCCTCTGCACTGGAAGCCAAGGTGAATCGATGGCCGCTTTAAGTAGAATCGCTAACGGAGCCCATAAAGATATTCATATCATCCCTGGTGATACGATTGTCTTCTCCAGCAGTGCCATTCCAGGTAATGGCGTTATGATTGATAATGTTATCAATCAATTAGCCCGTTCCGGTGCGGAAATTATCACTAACTCCATCCTTAACGATATCCACTCCTCCGGCCATGCTTCCCGTCAGGAATTAAGATTGATGTTAAAACTTATGAATCCGAAATTCTTTATGCCGATACATGGTGAATATCGTATGCTAAGACTCCATGCGGAAATGGCGAAAGATTTAGGTATCCCCCAAGAAAATATCTTTGTCTTAGATAATGGTGATTCCATCACCTTATCAAAAGGAAAAGTTAAAAGAGGATATGCGGTTGAACACGGCAATACCTATATCGATGGTAAAGATATCAACTCTTTAGCGGAAGCGGTTATCAGCGATCGTCGTATCTTGATGGATGATGGCATGCTCGCGATTACTATATCTTTGGATAGTAAGAAAAATGTCATGCTCAATAGACCGGAAATCTACGCGAAAGGCATTATTAACCAAGGCAATCAAAAGTATCACGATGAATTAGTGCAACTCATCGATCAAGGTGTGAAAGAGAAATTACAAACTAAAACCAATTTCTCTGAACTTAAACTATTAATTAAAGATATCGCTGGATTCTATCTCTACAAAAAGATCAAGAGACATCCGATTATCATCCCAGTGATCATGAATAAAAATTAATATGGTCATTTTAGCAAGCTCTTCTCCTAGAAGAAGAGAATTAATGAAAAGAATCTACCCTGATTATAAAATAATCACCGCGGATATTGATGAGGAGAGCAGTTATAATCTCCCTCCTTTAAAAGCGACTTTAGAAATCGCAAGACGTAAAGGAGAAAAAGTTAAAGAAGACCACTACGATGATTTAATTATTTCCGCGGATACGATTGTGATTATTGATAATCAAATTATCGGTAAACCAGTTGATGAAGAAGATGCGAAGAGATTACTTCATTTATTATCCGGAAGAACTCATGAAGTCATTACCGCTTATTGTTTATTCTATAAAGATAAATTTATTGAACACTATGTCTCTAGCTTTGTGACCTTCTATAAATTAAGTGATCAATTAATTGAAGACTATGTCAAAACCGGTTCTCCTTTAGATAAAGCGGGAGCGTATGGTTATCAAGATAATGATAAATACCCAATCGTGAAAGAAATAAAAGGAAGTATCGATAACGTCATCGGCTTCCCGGTAGAAGAAATTAAAAAAGACTTTGAAGATATATTAAAAAATGCCTAAGACCTAGGCATTTTATTTATTCTTGTCTAATTCCGCTTTGACGAGTTCCGCTTTATCTTCTAATAGAAGAGTGATTTTATCACTCATTTCCATGAAGTTTGTCACCCCTAAGACCTTTAATCCTTCGCGGTTCATTAATGCTTTATTTTTTAAGACCACTACTAGACGAGAGCCATAAGCTTCGGAAGAGATGATATTTTCTTCTCCTCCTAAAGCGTCAATCCATAAACTCTTCTCCGCGATTTGTGGTTGTTCTTTTTTCTTTCCTCTTTTAGATAATAAGAGGATTAATACTATTGTGATAATGATTACACCCACTAATGCTAAAGCAATCCATAAAGCGTTGTTCTTTAAAAAATTATTCACATCAGTTTTTAATTCATCGTAGACCAAGATCATAAAATAAAGCTCTTTCTAATCTTTTGAATATAAGAATAATTAGGAGAATGAATAATTCTAAATGTTTTATCGCTATAAGAGATAACGACATTTAATAAATTTTCATTCTTATGAATATTAGAGAAGTCATAACCGATAACAGAATTTAATAATTGTCCACTGAAGGTGATTGTCTTATCACCTTTTAAGACAAAAGAACTTCCTAAAGCGCGATAGACATTATTCTCAATACCAGCGATTTCTGTAATCTCTAATGATTCTAAATCATTATCGATAAGGGACCCACCTAGTGATTTGTTATAAGCAGAACTGCCTAAAGAAGAACAAACAATTAGACCATTTCCACGATAAGTCTCTAATTTTTCTCCATTGATTAAGACATCACTAATTAAGGTGTGGAAAGGATTTTCGATGCGGATTTCATTAATCGCATAGAAACTCTCTTCACTATTCTCATATTGAGCGTGTCCTTGAATAATCGGATGAGTCGTTATTTTATAAGAACGTTCTTTAATCATCTTAAAGACCAAAGGAATATCTTCTTTACGATAATCGAAGAAGAAACCTAAAGTGCCATTATTAATACCAATAAATAAAATAGTTTTTAATTTATCGATATAGTGATGAACTGATCTTAAAAAAGTTCCATCACCACCGACGGCAAAGACGACATCGGGATTTTCATTATCATATGTAAAACCATATTTCTCACATTGTTCAAGGATGAGTTTATTAATTTCTTGATTTTCAATCTTATAAAAAATACCTATTTTCATAGAGACCTCTAATTAGTGTTATAATCATATCACAAATATGAAACACATTGAATACGAAGAAAGACTAATTATTAAAGAAAGCGATTATCAAAAAATAATCGAAGATATTAATGCACAAAAACTAAAAGGTCGTCATTTACATATCGAAAATATTTATCTAGATGATAAAGAATATAGTCTTACCGATAATCATAAAATGCTAAGGATTAGAACCACGAATAACAAAGATGTGGAATTAACCTTTAAATCCCGTCATCCCAGCGGCGGTCATAACGAGATTAATGAAACCTTGGAACATCACCCCGAGATCAATCTAAATCTCGATAAAGAATTTAAAGAATATCAGGAAGTTGCTAGATTAATCACCGATAGAATTGAGATACCAATAGATGATTATCTCTTTGTAATTGATAAAAACCACTACGGAAATATCATCGATTACAATATTGAAATAGAAGCTATTTCTCAGGAAAAAGCCCACGAATTAATGGTAAAATACGCAGAAAAATACCAAATTCCTTATAAAAAAGAAGTCGGTGGTAAAAGCGGAAGAGCCATCGCTCTTATGAGAAAATAAAAAACGAAGTCTTAAATGGCTTCGTCTTTTCGATGTTCACATTTATCTAATTTTGGACATTCTAGACAAGCTAAGTCAGCAATTCTTCTCGCTTGGGGAATGAAGACGGTAATATCTTCAGGATTATATCCTACTTGTATTTTGCGATCATCCACCATAATTGGTCTTTTAAGTACCGATGGATTGGCTCTGATAAAAGCGATTAATTCTTTGATGGTCATACTCTCTAAATCAACACCGCTTTCCTTAACGATTTTGCTTCTAGAAGAAATGATATCTTCCGTACCATTTTCACTCTTCTTAAGAATATCTTTTAATTCTTCTTCGTTTAGAGTAGCAACAAAAATATTTTTCTCTATATAGGGAATCTTTTGATCGTTGAACCACTTCTTCACTTTGCGGCAACTAGAACAGCTTGGAGAGGTATAAATCTTGACCATCGTGAGATTATTATAGCAAAATTATTAAAAAGTCATATATTCAATATTTGAAAATATGATTTGTTGCTAATAAACTATTATTACTGGAGGATGAATATTTATGTCTGAACGTATCTTAACTGGTATCAAGCCAACTGGTCAATTAACACTCGGTAATTACATCGGTGTTCTAAAGAATCTCCCGAAGATGATGGATCGCGGAGAATGTATTTTCTTTATCGCTGATTTACACGCTTTAACATTACCGATTGAACCAGAAACCTTAAGGCAAAATTCCATCGACCTCGCTAGTTTTTATTTAGCGGCAGGCCTTGACCCAAAGAAAGTAACACTGTTCCTCCAATCCAGCGTCAGCGAACACGCGGAATTAAACGCGATTATGCAAAACTATCTTTATATGGGTGAATTATCGAGAATGACCCAATTTAAAGACAAAGCATCAAAGATGAATGAATCCGCAATCGGATTAGGTTTATTTGCCTATCCCGTCTTAATGGCGTGTGATATCATCCTCTACGACAGCGATGTCGTCCCTGTGGGCGAAGATCAAATTCAACACGTAGAAATCACACGTGATTTAGTCAATAGATTTAATAACCGTTACGGCAAAGTCTTAAATATGCCCAAATACGAAATTAGAAAAGTCGGTGCGAGAATCATGTCCTTAAGCGATCCCACAGTGAAGATGTCTAAATCTGATCCTAAAGGTGATATCTTCTTAAAAGATGATATGAAAACCGTGAGAAAGAAAATCATGTCCGCGGTTACAGATTTAGGATGCGAAGTGAAATACGATCCCGAGAATAAGCCTGGTATCTCTAACTTATTAACGATATATGCGGCGATTAAAGATATCTCCATTGAAGAAGCCGAAAAAGAATTCGTCGGTAAGAGATATGGTGAATTCAAAACCGCTGTTGCAGATGCTGTCTGTGCAGAACTGGAGCCCTTCCAAAACCGCTACAAAGAGATTGTAGAGACTAAAGCTTATGAAGAAGTTCTTAGAGAAGGAGCGGTCAAAGCCAAAAAGATGGCTAACGACACCCTCAAGAGAGTGCAGAAAGCTATCGGATTATTACAGATATAGAAGAGATTTTTATAAATCTCTTTTTATTTTTTCTTTTCAATAACTTTATAGCAATTATTAATAATAGATTTTGCCACATCTAAATTTATTTTGTTATTAACTGCTACTTTCATCATATCTTCTTCAGTAATGTTCTTACCTTTGCCATTGACCGAGGTTGTGTGCTCACCATAGTAGGTTTTACCAGGCGTTATATCATAAGCCGGTGACAATCTATATACTCTATTTTCATTATCAAAAATATAGGAAAAATTCTTCGCGTGATCATCTTGATTATCGATCAATACATTGAACACCATTCTTTTAAACATTTGTAAAACATCATATTCATTATTTGTGAGCACTCTAGTTAGTTTAATTAACTCACTATAATCAAGTGAAGGCGCTCTAAAATCTACTTCCAATAAAGCAGCGGCGCTTATCATATGAATCTTCTTGCCGTTATCTCTATCAAATCTTTTTATGAGGAAATACTTATTTCCTTTTTTGGTTGTCACTAATTCAATAGGAGGAATATCAATTCCCGCTTCTTTGGCGAGAGACATGTATTTATATTCTAATTCAGCGATATTCTTTGGATCATATTTTGAAGAGAACTTTACAATATAATCCTCACCTCGATATTTAATGAGAGATTTTGGTCTAGCCCCGCCACTAGAGCCGCCTAAAGAGTATAAAGAATTAATATCTTTAACTTCTTTCGAATCCAACAAATCATTACATTCTTTCTGTAAAATATCAAAATCAACATTTGCGTTATTAACATCCACACTGAAATCGGGGATATATTCTAATAAGCCCATTCCTGAGGTGCCAACATAAGCAAGCCTATCCAAACAAGTCAAAGTATTGGGATCTATAGATTTATTTCTTAAATACCTATCTAATAATAATTCACCATAGCTATCCGGAAGAGAATCAGCAAAAACTCCGAACAAACCATTAAAATAAGGGGAAGAAGAAATATAGACAGTATTTGATAAAGGCAATTTGAAAGGATTGATAGAAAAGCCTTTTTTTAACCAAATATCATCGTATTGAAAAGCAACTCGATAATTATCAATAAAAGCGAGTGTCCCAACTTTTATTTTATTAGCGAAAGCATCAATCTTTTTGATCATTGATTACTTCCTCAATGGAGCTATATTCCCGTCTAGCTTTAAATAGATTATCCAAATCATCATATAGTTGTAATGCCAAAGCAAGTTTTACCAAAGATGCTAAGGAAATATCACCGGTCTTTTCAAATCTTCTTATGGAAGCATATGAAACATCAGATAAAATAGATAATCTTTGTTGAGATATCTTTCTTTGCTTTCTTATACGAACAAAACGCTTAGCAATTTCTAATTGCTTTTCATAATAGGTAACAAATTGTAACGCTCTTTCTTCCATATGCTAATATTTTAGCACTTTTGCTAATATTTTCAAGTATATTTGATAATATATTAGCAATTATTATTGATCATTTTCAAACAAAAACCCATACCGATTAAGCTGATATGGGTTTAGTTTGGTTCTCTCAATTCTAACGGGGTGATATAAAAAACACATTCCCCGTTAAAATGTATAGATATTGAACTATTTATAAAGAAAAGACCTCTATAATGGGATTGTTGAAGTTCCAAACAAGGAGGTCTTT
>Ga0256405_10002049_pt1 | contig 49472 bp, 49 predicted proteins | sample RumenRJG_02DNA_FD_189096 | JGI IMG/M metagenome (GOLD analysis project Ga0256405, IMG submission 189096) | Bovine rumen microbial communities from Lethbridge, Alberta, Canada - RJG_02 | ecosystem: Host-associated > Mammals > Digestive system > Stomach > Rumen | place: Canada: Alberta...
AAGCACGACAATCAACACTGCCGCTAAACCGCAGACACCAATCAACCACTTCTTCATCTCGTGTCCTTTCTACTTGACGCAAAGCCGCTTCGCAGCAGGGAAGATACGTTGCCCTTCCACTGGGCCTTCCCCACCGGCGGCTTCATCCCCGCCTTCGCGCGCTGCTGCTTCTGCATCGCGGCAATTCTTCTAGTCTTTACAAGCCCCATACCTTCCTCCTACGCAAATTCTACCAAATGCCGCCACGAATCTCAACCGCGGCAAATCCGCCGAAGGACTACCACCGGATTTATATAAAAGCGGTGGTAAGAGTCGGTTGGGGATGGATTTCTACTCCTCTGTCAAGATCTTCGCTCGCAACGAAGAATCGAGACGCCAAATGCATTCGTGCGAGGCACGTTGTGAGACATTACTGGCAAGCCGCTCGAAGTTTCGTAGGCGCAACTTGACCTTGCCATCGAAGCGACCTTCTGCATGGTACTCGACCGTCCCAATGAAATCACCCGCACGTGCCTTAAGTTCAATGTCAGGGGGGATGCTTATGAGTGCATCCGTGCCGTATGTATTCTCAATTCTTCTCTTTGCCCAATACAAATCCTGCGTGCTGCAACAAACCGAACAATGGAGGGCGCAACATCCTATAGCGTTTGCATCCCCCTCAACACATGAATCCGTTACCAGGTTCGTAATAATACCATTGGCTATCAGCCATCCAGTGACCAAATCAACCGTAAGCGCCAGAGACACCGTTTTATCAAATTCAACAGACCAGATATCACTCACAGGCTCAGGAGATAATTCGGAGTCGGGCTGTTGCATGGCAATAGGCATGGCAGTATTCTGTAGTGCGGGACTAGAGTCAGGCAAATCGATCGACTGCGGCTCGCCTTCGGTAGAGGTAACAAAACTGGTAGGGCAAAAAAGCTTTTCATCAACCTGATGATAGTTCAACACCGACTTTCTAGACCGCGTTACCGCTCGATAGATCTCAACACATCTTTCCCGGAACTTCGCATAACCATCCTTGACCGCGGCAACAAAGTCATCCCTAGACATGCGCATGCAGATGGCATCGGGGTCATCGTCCCTCCGCGGGAATATGTACCAAAGGTCATCCTCTCCAAAATCGAAGAACACGAACCGCTGGCAATGAATCCATGTCCTGGGGAAACATTTACCGACCTCACGAGTACTCCACACCTCATGGCCAGAGACACGCGCTCTATCTAGGCAATACCTGTTATCCTTGAACCGCTCGCCACACTTCGGATTGCTCGCGCAGTCCACGACCCAAAACATTGTTTCCCCAAAGAATGCTTGGCGAGTTCGTTGCCCCTCTGCGTTAATGCGCCTATGTCTGAACTCAACAATTGTCCCATCCAGAGTCTTAACATCGGCCATATGCCGAGTGCCATTCTTTTCGTGCATCTGCTCCTGCAGGTCGCCAAAGAGATTCTTCCAATCACGATGCCACTGCGTCTCGCGCTCTTGCCATGGGTCACAGTCAATAACAGACTTGTGCGCCCAATGCGGGATATATACCTCACCGCACCTCGCATAGACGGGCTGCTTGCATATCGGGCATACGACACCCTCGAGCCCCTTCTCGGGCTCGACTCGCATACCTTTTAGAAGAGCTAAGTGCATATTCCCCCTATGTTTATCAGTGACCCATTACAAGCATTATGACTTTCACAAGTCCCAAACGTTCCTCTTGCGCAAATTACACTATAACGCCTAGTCATGCCGCCAGAAAGCGACATGACCAGGACTTTAACTAACCACGAATCGAGCGTGGATCGTGACCGTGACTGTCGCACTGGCGGAATTGACCATATCGGTCCTGGATGCGTAGTTCTACGCCTTCCTTACGTGCGATAGGTCGAGTATAGGCAATAGCCTCAGCTTGTGTCCTGAATGTTTTCGAGACACGTGCTGCACCGGCCCTTGTACTCGCCCAGTCATTATCATGTCGAACAACATAACGTCCTTCCATGATGACTCCTTTCACTTCAGTTGTTAACTTGATTGCACGATTCTACTCCCACGCCAACTAAGCAGTCCACCAACCTTAAGATTGGCGGACTGCCATACTTAGCGCCGAAGCACCAAGTGCGTCTTACGAATACTCGTAGACCGGGAAGCGAAACACTTTCGCGTTCCTTGGGTAGACGATTCTACCCCAGCGCCTGACATATGGCGTGTACACCCAGCGCAGTACACGCGCTTGAGTATAGCCACCAAGTATGCCAGGTAGTAAGGATTCCACAACCATAGGGTTGCTTCTCCCTTCTCCCATGAACATGGGTTGAAAAGTTAACACGAAAATCTCTCACATTCGCGCTTGCAGTTCATTCACGGAAGATGGTATAATGTCAAATTGTCTTAATTGACATTTGGAGATTCATCTCCGGCTCCCTGACGAAGTAGCCGCTTCGTCAGGGAATTTTATAGTCACATTTCATCTGTTGTCTGTGTACTGTCCCCTCCTTTCCCCTTCGGTTTACTCGGCCGCCTCTTTACAAGTCGCTTGCGCAACTTGAAAACCGGGAAATTCATGTACTTTTCTTCAGTTTGTACGACATCAAAAATCGTCGTTATTTCGGTACTTGCATAATCCAACCCAATCGAATCGAAAAACGGCTTCAAATTCGCACTGAAATATCCACTGGCAAGTTGCCACCGGAATCCACGGGAATCATCGCAATTGGGCGGCAAGACAACACAACCTAGGTTCCCGTCCCCTCCGACAGCAATCAAAATACGGCCATCACGTTCTGGTTTCAACAACTTTGCCGCCTCATTAGACAGCCCCAGTCTACCAGAACGCTGCACAGTCGCCTTTGCGTTCCCTGCAAACCCACTTGCATTTATGATTTTGCTTTCATCGAAGATCATACATAGTCCTCCTGTTGTTTCTCTGTGGCCTATTCTACCAAATTTCATTACGGCGCACAAGGGGGTATGTACGGAGAAATTATCAACAGTTATCGAATAATTGTCAACAAATCAGCACAAATAGGCCGCAAAGTACCTTACAGAAGGCCATCGGGCAAATCAACGCGAAATTAACACGAACTAAATACAGTATAAGGCACATGGAAACAAATCAAAACCATGCTTTGCGCTCTAAATATTGTGATTCGTTAGATACTCTTCCACATGATTGAAATTACATAACGCAATTTCCCAGACATGGAAGATGTCATTTCGAGCAGGAAATGGAAGTTGTTTCCCGTCAGATTCCAACTCTGACCGCGCTTTCTTTCAAAAGTAGCGCTTCACCATCATGCTAACCAGTGGATACCACATGGCCGTTATCATCAGCAAATCCTCTAGATTACAGTCGAGTGCTTGATCTGATGATTTCACAACCAAATTGTGTTCATAGCCAAAGCACCCGCTTGTCGCAAGAGCACTTCTCCTTGGGCTCTTTACCTAACGTGATAGACAGGAATCGCCCCGGCGTAATCTACGCAAGATTCGCGCGGTCGGAGAGATTATCCCGACCCTCTGCACCTCATCGCCCACATTCTCAGCGTACCAGTATCGATGGGCAACTGCAACCGTATTGCACCCCCAATCCCACGCGTTCCTCCTGCGCAAATTGTACCAAATGCCGCGTCAAACCTCAACCGCATATCCCCCGACGACAGAAGGAGCCGCCGAAGGCGGTGGCTACAGGGGTGCAAATCTGCCGCGGTATCATTGTGCCATAGAGGTCTGACACTGAGATGCCCCAGCAAGACTTATACAGATTAGTTCTTCCCCTTCGACAGATTGCATGCAGGGCAAAGAACCTGTCCATTTTCGACGGATGTCTTTCCGCCCTTGCTCCAAGCGACTTTGTGATCAGCATGCCAGTTATTCCAGTCACACTCTGCGCCACAGAGCTGACACTTGCCACCATCTCGCCGATAAATAACTATGCGCTGCGACTCATCAAAATCACGGCGCTCATCTTTCTGCGCAATGTCCGGCACGTGCGCAAACAAATCCTCTATCAGAAACCTGTTACGAAACTCCAACGAATCAAATGCATCGGTAGAATGTGCGGTCTTCTCATGATACACAACAAGCTTTGAATCCTGATCCTCTGCATCTTTCTTCTTATCTGCTGCCCGACGCCCTTCAAAATCAATGAACCACTTGCAAATGTCATCTTCTCGTCCACTCAATGCATAATCATCTATCAGCGTCTTGATCAACAGAAAAAGAGAGATGACATTATACCGTTTGAGTTCCGGAGTCTTCCTAGGGAATACCGCATGAAGGTAATTCAAGATACGCTGCACCCTTTTTGCGCCAGAAGACTGAGCATCAAAATCCTTATTGTTCTCATACATCGAGTTTAAGTCACGATCCTTGATGTTGCAGATTTCTTTTGACAATGAAAGGCAACACATCTGAGCGGCTATATGATCGTAGGTAAAGCGAGTGTTATCAAAATTGACTGCCGCGAAAAAAGGATGTTTAGCCAGCTCACAAACAAAGTCACGCATCTTCCCTGGACGCGCGTTGCGCTTTTCCTGTGCCTTGAGGGTTGTGCCGTTCTGAAGTCGCAAAAACATCTCGCGCACTTCCTCTTCTTCCGTATCAGTCAATACAGCAACATCAAGGCAGTATTGATCAAACAAAATTATCATATCTGAATCTAAGTCAGAATATGTCTTTCCCGCAACCTCATGCCCATCAATTGGGTCTAAATCCTTGGGCAGTGCATAGCTCCCATCCATGAATTCCCAAATGGCACGAAGTCGTTGCTGCCCGTCGACAACCTCATATTTATCAGGCTTGACAGAAACCTCACGCCAATATAGTTTCGGTATGTCATATTCTCTCAGGATAGATTCAATCAGCAGCTGCTTCTGCGATTTCGTCCATACCGCAGGGCGCTGATAATCAGGATTCGTATCTATCCGATCTCGCAGTTTATACGCCGTTGACAATGGCCATGGTTTCTTATTGATTTTCATAAGTACTCCTTTAAAATTCTAACTGCTCCATCACCGAAACAAATCCTCGTCCATCTTCGCAATCGGGCGAGCCGAGGATGAGATGGTCGAGGAATTTGGTGCCAAGAAGTTGCGCTGCAGATTGAAGTGTTGATGTTAGATGCAAATCGGCCTTGCTGGGCTTGGGGTCGCCGCTCGGATGATTGTGGGCAACGATGATTGCGTCGGCGTTGTGCTTGAACGCTTCTCGGAACACCTCACCCAACTCAACTGCCGTTGTGCCGCGTGTATGGCCGAGCGAGACAAGACTCGGCTTGCAGATTGGGCGGCGTTCAATATCTATCGGCAGAACGAAGAAGCCCTCATAATCCTTTGCTATCGGGATTGCCGCGCGGAAAAGCGGATATGCATCATCCGCCGTCTCTATACGCATTCTTAAGAACTCATCAGCGGCAGAAACCTTCGCGGCAAGCCCTGCCGGCATCTGCCACATGCCGACATTGCCACGGCAAGGAATCGGGTCAGGCGACCTCACCACATTCGACAGATCCCACCAACAATCATATCCCTCATCCCATAACTCCGCCTGTGCGCGTCGCCTCGCCTTGTAGTCACACACACCAACAATCTTTCCGGGCCAGTTCTTCACCTCACACCACGCCGGAATCTTCTCAAAATCCTCAGGCGGCAAATGCGCCGACGCCCACGCAATGAACTGCCCGTACTCTTCCTTGCAAAACGACTTTGAACACGAGATCGCAGCCCGCCCTTCACTTGGCACCGGCCACACGCTGCGATTCTCCGTCCGCTTGATTCCTGCAAGAATCAAGATTGCATATGGGCCAGTGCAGGTAAAGGCAGATGCAGTCATGCAATACCATTACCCTTTAAAAACAAATTGCCTATGATACTTCAGGTAAGACTCTCGCTTATCGTCCAATGGCAACATCTGAATAAAAGTCCCAGCCTTGATGCAACAGCGCACCTGATTTGACGGAGAAATCCAATTCGACACCATCATACGCTTCTTCTCATCAAACGAAATGAACCCCTGATCAAAAAGCCTATCATACAATGGAGAAAGAATAAACCCATTCTTGGGATCAAAAGCCTCGTCTTCTTCGGACACGGCACACGGCTTTATGTGACTGGCTATAAGAAGTCTTTCGTCGGAAATCTTTGTTATTGGACAATAAGGGCATTCCTCTAACAATTTCTCGCGATACTTTGCCTGTGCAGCAGCATCCCGTCCAGCGGCCTTTTGTTGCTCCTTTGATTTCGGCTCGACCGTAGCCAGCTTCTTTCCACCTGATTTACCATACGTAAACACTTGTGGAGCAGACGCTTTTTGCTGGATCGCTTCAAAATCAACAAAGAGTTTCCAATAGTAGATGGGCGTTCCCTTGGGGCTTTTTAACCGCATGATAGAAATATAGCTAATCAACGGCAATGACAGTTTACGGAAGAGTTTATAAGCCGCGTTTTTAGAATTAAGATAACCCCTCGCCCCAGCAATTTGATTCTGTACATCAACTGTAAACTCAATGACTTCAGGCAGTTTTGCTACTTCAGCAACTCGCTCATTCCATAGCAAAGCCATTTTACTCTTGCCAGCATAATTTTGCGATGGATGCTCATACTCCTTCTGAGCAGCATTCATATAGGCAAGCAAATCAGATTTCAAAAAGAAACACTCTATTGTTTTACTACCACAAGTAAACGCTTTCAGCTCCGGCTTTGTTCCGAAATAAAACTTCGCCTCGCCGTTACCCGTTCCGAGCTTGTTCGGACCAAGAACATTACAATCCGGCACCGTCAAGACCCTTGAAACATCTTGAAACGCATACTCTTTACCATTTATCTTCATTACGCAGTCTCCTTTGTAAAGAAATTAGGAATCGTTGCTTTGATAGAGTTCAGAATTGACACAAGAACATCAACCACAATGGCATTACCGGCCTGCTGATACATTGACGTGTCAGGAACCACGATCTTAAACGAATCGCTAAAACCCATCAACCGTAGACATTCACGCGGGGCAAGTTTTCTGATCCGCCCATCGCGCGTAATGTAATTGTCCACGCCAGCACGATGCATCTTGTGCATTGATGTTAGCAGTGGGCGCGCAACAGGCAAATCAGTTTGCGGACGAGAATAGAATGTCTTGGTTCCCGAAGCAAGAACATACTTCCTAACCTTTTCAGAAAGATAATATTTCTCCATCTCCGGCATTCCAAGTCGCGACGCAGTCCCCTCATCAACAAAAACGAAATCCCCATGCCAATTAAACTGCTGATTCTTCTTTTGGCAAAGTTGCACCACACCATCGACTTGAGTATAACGTTTTGTAAGATTTCCTTCATCAAGAACGAACTTTACACCTTTTTCTGGGAGATAATATTTGCCAGGAACCACATCAAGCAAGAAATCCTGCATCGTCCGGGTTAGTTTCTTTGGCTTGGGAAACTTAAAAGCATTGCCTACTCTTAGGTCCTTACGAAAACCAACAACAAAAACACGCTCTCGGTTCTGAGGTATTCCATAATCCTTTGAATTCAAAACTGCATATTTCCAGTCATAGCCCAATTCTGTAAATACTCGCGACATTGTTTGCCATGTCCGCCCACTATCATTGCTCAACAACGCACGAACATTTTCATAGATAAAGCACTTGGGGCGAATCTCTGAAATCAACCGAGCATAGTCATAGAACAATGTGCCACGAGTATCGGAAAGCCCCATTTGCTTCCCCACAAGGCTAAAAGATTGGCAAGGGCTCCCCCCAACAAGCAGATCCACCTTGTTACGATATGGCGCCCCCTCAAGGAAAGAAACATTCCAGTGAAATCTATTGTCATCAACATCATAGTTCGCAACATAGGATTTCCGCACATTATTGCGATTCAGTAACGGACGATAAAGCATATCAACTAGCCGTTTCCGAGCGTCGCAGTCTGGTTCCTTTTCCCATGTAACCCGAAACTTATAGAAACCCACTGCCTCATATAGCATATGAACTCTGTCCTTCAGCTCTCGCTCTGGCCGCTTGCTCATTGCTGGCGCGCCATCGAGCAATTGCTTAATTGTTTCGCATTGAGATCTTACTATGTCGGCCGCGCTTTGTTGCGCGTCTGTTGTCGGCTTGATGGTATCAACGAATTGACGCAACCGATCAAACTCATCAACACACTCTTTCCATTCAACAGCTTTGCAAGGGAATGGTGTTTGGTCTCCATTATCACATGCAAAAACAATTTCATGCTCAATATGCTCTCGCAAAAAAGCCTGTTCTATTGCTCCAATGCCACTAAACACAGTCGCCAACGCGAACTTCTGCTTGCTTGATTTAGCCCCCACAATCTTTGCTATTTTCGGAACTAGGTCATCAAAAAAATCCAGTTGCACCGCCGGATCGCATACATGAAGCTGGCCGTGCGAAAGCGAAGCAAGTTCAGAAGGAAGAATATCAAGCAGGCTTCCAAGTTCTCCACCAGCCTGATATGCTTTAACGGCTTTAGCAACATTCGGCGTCCTTTTTGCAAAATCACCTGCACGCACTATGACTACCGAATCTTCAATTATCGGCTGATACTTAAACTTAATACGAAAGACGGCGTAAAAATGACCGTGCGGATTCTTGCTCTTCGGATAATCGGGGTGCTCAGCAAGGAATTCCTTACGCGACTTGATGCCAACAAATTCTGCCACGTAAATATGCCGCCGATCCTTCGCTCCACAATAAAGCCAAAGTTCCTCAACCTTGCTCCATTCATCAGGTCCGATTTTCGCTTCTTCTTCAGAAAGAGGGTAATTGTACAAATGGCGCTTGCCAATCCATTTCAACTGGTTCTGTTCTTTTTTGTATGTGCCGACTAGCACACACCGCTGCGACTTTGAACCCGAGGGCACAATCTTCTGAACCTTCTGCTTCTTCTTCACTGACATGAATCGTTATCGCTTGCAAACAAAGAGGCGCGCCTCTCTGTCGTTAGTTAGAGGGGCGCGCCAAGCCATGCGCTTCTGAAGGCCCACGACAGGCCCGCTCAAACACATGGCAAGGCGACACCCCAAATTGTTAATAGGGTACCGTCTTGCAAACCATGCATGAGCTTTTTGAAAGTCGTGATTTTTCAGAAGACCGGTTTGCAACCGATGGCCGATCCTGCCGGCCTCTCCGCGGCGGTTCTCGTCGAGGAGCTATGAGGCCAGTAACGTTCCCGTTCTGACAGTGAGTATTATATCAAAAAAGCACGTTTTCGGCACGCGGCGGGGCGTGAGCGCCCCCCCCGGGGGGATAAGGGGTTTACACCCCCGGGGGTAAGGGCATGCTACCCCTAGGGGTAAGCACCTCATACCCCTAGGGGTAAGGGGCTCTTACCCCCGGGGGTAGCGGCACAACCGACCCCCGGGGGTCTTTCACCCCTTCCCGTATGGCGTGTAGACGCGGGGACAAGTATGTATTGCGTCAAGGGTGGAAGTGAATAGACGTGGGGACAGACCCCTCGGAAGTAGCGATTTTATTGGCTTTTATCGCCTCGCCACCCTCGCGAGCCGCCAAGATGGCGACTCTCCCTATTAGCGCACAAATGTCAGCTTGTGTGGCATTTTAGCAACTCCACTTGCTATTTTCACACGCTTTTTAGCATTTCGACTTGCTTAGCGTCCGTGGGGTCTGACCACATGGACGCCAGCATCTCTATTTCCCCATCTCAGCACACAACCTCTCATAGTCAGCATGGGAGATTCTGATAGCATCTCTCCTATGCCTGATCTTCACGTCCCATTGTTTCATAACCATACCTTCCGATACATGGCCTATTGGCGAGGTAGGGGCTTCCCAACTCCAAAACTCTAACTCTTTCTCGTATGAACTCTGCTCTTCTTTCTTGGCCCGCTCGTCGGACTCTTGGAGCGCCTTTTCACCTTTAGTTAGACGAACAAAAAGACGCCGAATAGATTTAGCAATGAACCCCTCTTCACAATCCTCGCGAGAAACCATTTTTCGGGCATATTCTGATTTCAGTTTCTCAGCATCGGTAAATACTTCTGGATACGGCACACGAACCCCCGCATAATCATAATAAGTAGCTTCCTTAACTGAAAGTACTTCATTAATGGGAAACACTGTCCCATTTTCACATTTAAACATTTTACTCATTTCTTCTTCTCCTTCTTCGCCTTTCTAAATTGATACGGTTCAACGGGGGCAGGATCAGTCCACAACCCCAACTTCATTTCTCTCGCCTCTCCGCGGCGGTTCTCGTCGGGGAGCTATGAGGTCAGATGCGTTCCCGTTTCTGACAGTGAGTATTATACCAAAAGCAACGGCTTTTCGGGAAAGATTATGGGCGTCAGTAGTCGCTGGTTTTCCATTTCTTTGCGATCTTTGCGTTCTTTGCGGCGAAAAACCATTGAAAATCCGGTGTGAAATTCAGCAGGTAGAACAGGAGAAGCAGGAGAGAAAAGTAGCTGTTCTCCTGTCTCTCCTGTTCTCCATGCTAAAAACAAAGCCGTGGTGAACGTGGAGGGCATGAAAGGACGGACGACGAACGACAAAGGACAGACGATGCGGCAGCGGGCGCGAAGCGATTGCCGCGACAGCCCGGTGTTCGTGGTCGCGCGTAAGTGCTCACCCTTCTCCCCATCCCAACACCTTTGTGGCGTCATGTAACAGGAGCGCCAATGTCGAATATCATCGTCTCCGGAAAGTCGTCCTTATGCAGGAACATGGCCATGTAGATCGGCATATAGCGAACCCTTCCCTCGATCTTGAGCGCGTCGTCATCGAATACGATCGACTCAGGAAAATCATATTCGGGATCCGACAAGAGGTGCGTGAGCGCGCGATGACGCTTGTAGTGCTTGCCACTCTTCACCTCTACGGGAAGCACTTTCGCATCCCGCTCAAGGACGAAATCAACCTCCCCGTGTTCTCGAGACGAATAGTATGTCGGAAGAAAACCATGTGCGACAAGCTCCTGGGCGACGACGTTCTCGTATACAGCCCCGAAGTTTATATCCGTTTCGCCGTTGAGCATCTTCAGCTGAATGCCATCCATATATGTAGCCGCAAGTAGTCCAACGTCATTCATGAACAGTTTGAACAGATTTGCCCGCTTAGACAGGACAAGCGGGACCTTGGGCTCGTCGACTACATAGGACGGCAGCGCGACTCCCGCTTCCCTTAGCCATATAAACTCATCCTCAAGGCGCTCCGCGCGATCGCCTTCCTTCACGCTGTTGATATAGAAGCGTTTGTTCTTCTTGTTGAGCTCGGGCGCGATGCGGTCAAAGACCTCTCGAATGCGAAGGGAGTTCTCCTTGTCGTACTTGCTTATGTCCTTTCTGTACTCGACAAGTATCTTCTTCTGTTCAGAAACGACAGCGGCTATGTCATGCGTATCAAGGTACTTCTGCACGACCGCCGGCATTCCGCCAACAACCAGATAAAGCCGGAACAGCTTTTTCAACCGGCCATGATAAAGCGGATCAAGAGGACTCCCACTTTCCCAGGCGGCCCTTGCGGCATCTATGAGAATCTGGCGCTCCCCGTTTGCGAGGACAAACTCCTCGAAATCCAGCGGATACATTCTCGCCTCATCCATGAAACCGACTGGAAACGAACGAACGTCTTTTAGTTCAACACCTAGCAGAGACCCGCTTAGAATGTAATGGCAAGTTCCTTCCTGCACAAGGAATTTGATAAACGTAACCGCCTCCGGACATTCCTGTATCTCGTCGAGAAACACAAGCGTTTGCCCCCGCCGGAGCGCCTTATGCGAATAGGCAGACAGCTTCTCCAAGATTTCGCTTTCATTTTCAATGTTCTGGAATATCAACCTGGCGTTCGCCTCTTTGATAAAGTTGATTTCAATGACATTCTCATAGTGAGATCTTGCGAACTCCTCAATAAGAAAAGTTTTTCCGACTTGGCGTGCGCCGTCTACCAATAAAGCATACCTACCATTGTCAGAATAAAACTTCTCTAATCGCGCATAGAACTTGCGTTTTATCATAGTCTCCACCTTTCAGGGCTACATAATAGCATATATTTTGTCATTTTGCAAACCCGACAATACCTCGTTTATGTCATTTTGCAAGCCATCATGCTACCGCAGTTTGTCATTTTGTTATCATTTACTAAAACGCCGCACATGTCGCGCGGCAAAAGCAGTATTAATTTAGCAGGTAGAGCAGGAGAAGCAGGAGAGAAAAGTAGCTGTTCTCCTGTATCTCCTGTTCTCCATGCTAGAAACAAATCGCAAGGCGCGTAGAGCGTGTAGACGGATGGGGCGAAGCCCACCCCAACACCTTTGCGAACTTTGCGTTCTTCTTGACCGCCGTAGCCTCGGCGAAGGAGGTTGCGGCTAAAACACATTGTAACAGAGCGACCACATTCATTAGTATAGGAATCCAAACAGCCAGAGGGGGATTCGGCATCCGCGTCCGACCTCTATTCCGTCAATTGCGAGATAGCTGTCAGGCATGTCCTTTATCTGGGCAAACGTCTTGTTCTCTCCGCCAATCTCAAATAGGTGCTTGGCGTCACATCCTCAACCTTCGGCAGATCGACGTCCAACACCTGGTTTACGACTTGGAGGAGCTTCTGGTGGAAATGCCGAAGGTCTTCCTTGTAAAAGGGATAATACCCATGGTCAAGATACTGTTCGAACTTGGGGATGATCTTTGTCGTCGATACAACGGACTCGGCTATTTCCACATGGTTCTTCAGGATTTCGCCGAGCCCATGCGACTGAAAACTCCCTGTGGTCTACAAACCACAATCTTTCTCGATTGTTGTGGTTTCAAAACCACAATATTATACCATAAGTGTGGTTTACAGACAACGCCGCGCATTACGCTTTCCATTATATTCGCCGAAAAGCGCCTGAAAATCGCCACTTTCCGCGAAATACGTAAAATTTTAATTGCTTTGCCTATCAGATCTCCACCCATGTCGGCTCATAGGCGATTTCGTACCGTTCGTCGAGGCGGGAGACATTGTAGATGCTGGTAGACTCAAAGTCAACACCGCCATGCTCGGCACTCGCTTCGCTCGGCTTGGCCGCGTCCCTATGGGTTGCGGCCCCGCTTGCGCGGCGGTTACGCCCTGTGTGGATATGGCCGCAGAAAACGAATCGCGGACACTTCTCGATGATGGCCTCTGTCAGCTCCGACGAGCCGAAATGCTCGGAGTCCGTCTGTAGCGAGCGGTCAACGTCGCTTCCTGGGATGCGCGGCGGCGAGTGTGTGACGAGGACATCAAGACCAGGGGGAATCTTCGAGAACCACCGCTTCAACGTGTCCGGCTCGCCCTCAAATGCCCAGGAATACGAGATGATCGGAACCCAGGGCGTCCCGTAGAACTTTACGCCGCCTATCTCTGTTCCGGCATCGCCGAGGAAATGGACGTTCGGCGAAAACTCGTACTTCCAGTCGATTCTCTGATCCTTGAAGAGTATGTGTGCAATCGGGTAGAAGTCGTGGTTTCCGGGAATGACGACAAACTGTATGCCGGGATACGATGACGTCCATTCCCTGAACCGCTTGTTGATCCACTTCTTCTGGTCGTTTATGTGCCACGGCCCGCGCCCCTTGAGTGGCGCGATGTCACCCGCCAGCACCACGACGTCCGCGCCCTTGGGGTCAAGCCCCTCAAGGTTGCCGTGCAGATCAGATGTCGCCATTATGCGCATGAGTTATTCTCCTTGGGAAACTAATCATATCTGAAATCATACCAAGATGTCCTGCAATCGTCAATGTGGCACCTCCTTTTCATGTGTGGAATCCGATCGGCTCGCGTTTTTCAGGCAGGGCCGGCATCAGCGTATAGATGATCGTGTCTATTGAGCGCTCGGCGGCGGTCATGCGCTTCTCAAGCTTCGCGATCCGCTTGTCGCGCACAAGCCCCCGCAGGAGGAATTCCTTCAGGACACCTGATGCCCACCGCCTGAACAATACTCCTCGCCGCGAATTGACCCTATACCCAATGGATATTATCATATCAAGGTTGTAGAAGTCTATCAGACGAGACACATGCCGCTTGCCTTCCAATCGAACTACTCGAATTTTTCGAGTAGTTGCCAGGCCCTCAAGCTCGCCCGACTTGGTCACCTCCTGTATGTGATACGTAATTGTATTTTCCGCGCACCCGAACAGGAATCCCATCTGCTTCTGCGTAAGCCAGATCGTCTCGTCCTCCAACCACACGTCGAGCTGCGGCATGCCGGCTTCGTCGAACTTGACGATTTCGCCGGATTCCGACACGGCCTTCGCTTCGTTTACCTTTTTTGCCTTCATATGCCCATTCCTTTCTGCGTTGTGTCGGTGCATTGCGCGGCCGAACGCCGGCCACGAGATACAATGCGCCAACGATCGCATTTTCGGAATAGGCGATGCCTCGCCAAATGCCGACGACGCCTGGGCCGCGCATTCGCGCTCAAGCCCGCGGAGAAAGCCTCCTCCTCACGTTCCCAATCGGCGGCCGCGGTTTCCGACATCGACGCCCTCTCCCGGACCGTCCGCCCACCTTTCAGGCTTTTCGATCCGTTCTCAGTGAGACTACTTCGGTTTCAACCCGACGGCTCATCAAAGGCTCCCGTTCGTACCTCCGTCGCCACGGAGTTCAATCCCGGGGAGCAACGATATCATACCATAAAGTTGCGCTTGCAGTCTATCGGAAATTCTGCCGCGCGCGGAAAGCGTGTAGAGCGTGGAGACGTACGGGACGAAGCCCCAACCCCTTTGCGCTCTTTGCGTCCTTTGCGGCTAAACCATTGAAAGAGACCGGTCACCTCGTGAACGTTAGAGGACGGACGACAAACGACAAATGACAGACGAAGTGGCAGCGGGCGTGAGGCGATTGCCGCGACAGCCCGGTGTTCGTGGTCGCGCGCCATTCGCCCACGCCGGCAGGCGTCGGGTTGCCTGAGCGCGAGATGCACCTGCGGCGAAGCCGTCAGGTCCCCCGACGAGCGAAGCGAGGAGCTTTGCGAAGCAAAGTCGCAAGAGGGTGCGCGCGAACCCCGAAGGGGCCGCAAGGGGCCGAGCGCTCACCCTTCTCCCCATCCCAACTCCTTTGCGAACTTTGCGTTCTTTGCGGCTAAATGCCATTGAAACAGGATCCCGAAGGGAAGTGGTATGTGCAAAATTTGCACATACCATTGTCACGCTCGGTATTAATTTGCAAAATTTGCAAATTATTCAAAACTCGCATTAACCCCTGTCCGCGCCTTAGAGACGCACGCATCTGTGAAGCAACGGCGTTTCATTTGGCATACTCCTTCCGCGCCGATGTCGCATTGCGCAGATTGGCAAGCAAACCTGGAACCACGCGGGGACAGACCCCACGGAAGTAGCGCCAGCACTGACCCCTGACTCCTGCGTACTGACCCCTGACTCCTAACCAACCACTCTCCAACTCCAACTCTGAACTCCAACTACTCCCACTAGCCACTAGTCACTAGCCACTAGCCACTATATATGGTACAATGGCATAAACCGAGGAACAACGATGAAAAACGCATTATTGACGACAATCGCAATCCTGTCTGCGGCGGCATTCGCGGACAAACTCGAGAACGGAGCCACATACTCCCTCAAGGCCCTTCCCACCGAACTCGTGGCCCAGGCACCCGAAGGACAAGCCGTCCGCTTCTCGCTCGAGGAAAACGCGACGACCGGCTCTGGACAGAGGAGCGCATGCGCGCGTTGATAGCGAAAGCCGTGGAAAAAGGAATCGCAATCGAGATCCAGTCCGGCTCAACCTTCCCGCGTCCGAAGTTCCTGCGGCTCGCAAAGGAGATGGGCGCGAAGTTCTCGTTCGGCACGAACAACTTCGACCCCACGCCGAAAGACCTCTCGCGCTGGCTTGAGGTCATCACGTGGCTTGACCTCAAGGGAGAGGATATTTGGAGCCCTAAGTGCCTGAAGTAGGGGTTAGGGGTCTGGAGTCAGGGGTCAGTGTTGGCGCTACTTACGTGTGGTTTTTAACGCAGAGACGCAGGGGCGCAGAGTGCGCAGAGGGTTTCAAGCTGCCTGCGGCAGGGGACAGGGGCTAGGAGACCTAGCGGACGGAGAGGCCACGGGAGGCGAGGAACGACTTGAGTTCCGGGATGCCGATCACGTGGAAGTGAAACACCGATGCCGCGAGAAGGACGTCTGCGCCAGCCTCGGCCGCCTCGGCGAAATGCTCCATCGTGCCCGCGCCACCGGACGCGACAACTGAGGCGTCTGTGATCTCGCGAATCTTCCTGATAAGCGGGAGATCGTAGCCCGTGCGCACGCCGTCCGTGGACTTGGAAGTCGGCAGTATGCAGGCAACGCCGTAGTCGTTTACCTGCTTCGCCCACTCGATGGCGTCCTTGCCGGTCGCGGTGCGTCCGCCGTCGATGAACACCTCGTAGCCGGACGGCATCGCGGCGTTCTGCGCCACGTCAATCGCGACGGTCACCTTGTCGGCGCCGAGTTCCTTGACCATTTCACCGATCATCTCCGGGCGGCGGAAGACCGCGGACGAAGTGGAAACCTTGTTCGCGCCTGCCTTGAGAACTTCCTCGGCGGCTGCGACAGACGAAATGCCACCGCCCATCGTGAACGGGACAGTGACGGCGTCCGCGACCTTGCGGACCACTTCGAGCATCGTCTTGCGGCCTTCCACGGTCGCCGTGATGTCGAGCATCGCGAGCTCATCCGCACCGGCCGCGCAGTACGCCTTGCAGCACTCGACGGGATCACCGGCATCTTTGATATTAACGAAATTCACACCCTTAACCACGCGTCCGTTGATCATGTCGAGGCACGGCATAATCGTAAGCTTCCTGTTCATCGTCAAGCGCTCCCTTCTTAGTTTTGTTTCCTTCGCCAGCTTTCCATCCGCCGGAGTTAGTTAAATTATATCATAAAGAACCGCCCTTGGCGGAAATCTCCAATTCCACTCTCCAACTCCAACTCTAAACTCCAACTACTAGCCACTAATCACTAGCCACTAGCCACTAAACAGCAGCTGGCTCGACATGGACTATAGCATCTACTATGCCGAGGTCAGACGCAAGCAACGCATCGGAGACATCGTGCCCGATACGATGCCCTTCCGCAACCGAAAGCCCAGCGTCGACATGCACGTGCAAGTCAGCCACATACGCACCGCCATATCGACGGACGCGGACCTTGTGCACCTCCACTACTCCGGCGACGTTGCGGGCAAGCGCCTCGACCGCGGCGGATTTGCCGCCGATTTCAGCGTCCACGAGTTCCTGAAGCGCCGGATATGCGATCTCCCATGCGACATGGAGAATGAAGAGCGCTACAAGAACAGCGCCCACCGCGTCCACCCATGCAAGCGACGGCCAGACATGCGCGACGACTACCGCGATGGCGACGGGGATCGAGCTGATGGCGTCCGACCTGTGATGCCAGGCGTTGGCCTCGAGAGCGGGAGAGGCGACCTTGCGCGCGACGCGGCGCGTCCAGCGAAAGAGCCACTCCTTCGAGGCGATCGAGATTAGCGCTACGAAAAGCGCGGGAAGCCCTGGAACAGACGACTTGCCCGCCACGAGCGAGCAGACCGCGTGTGCACCAAGTTCGTAGGCGACAACGACAAGCGCAATCGCGATGAAGAGCGTCACCAGCGCTTCGATCTTGCCGTGCCCATAGGGATGCTCTTCGTCGGCAGGAGCCGACCAGTAGCGCACGCCAAAGACTACCGCGAAGTCAGTCACGAGGTCAGAGAGAGAATGTATCGCGTCTGCGAACAACGCCTGCGACGAGAACACAACGCCGACGCAGCCCTTCAGCACCGCAATTGCGATGTTGACGGCCATTCCGGCGTATGTGACGCGCCGAACCTCATGGACAGTATTGTTCTCGGAATTCATAGATTTCATGTCACTGCAATGAAAGGCGCGTGTGGAATTGTAGAAAGGTCGAAGCGCGGCAAAAGCGCCGCGAGCGAAATCTCCTCGCCTTCTTCCGCCCAGCCGCAGCTCGCCGCAAGCCGCCCGACGATTTTCTCGGGACGAACGCCCGCCGCGCGGTATGCGGCAATGCGCGTGTCGCCATGTCGTTTCGCGAGCCGCTTGCCGTCCGGCCCTACGACAAGCGGCACGTGGCAGTAGGAAATCTCGCGCTCCGCGCCAAGCGCGCGAGTGACGAGAATTTGCGCGGGCGTCGCCGCAAGCAGATCGTCGCCCCGAACGACCTCAGTAACGCCCATCGCGATGTCGTCCACCGCGCAGGCAAGCGTATAGCCCGCGCCAAATTCGTCGTGCGCAAGCGGGAAGTCGCCAAGCGTCGCGGAGACATCCTGCTCGAAGCGCCCCGCAAAGACATCGTCGAACGCGACGCGCGAGCCATCGGCGACGCGGAACCGCCAACAGGGGGTGCGGGGCGGTTGGAGTTGGAGTTTTGAGTTGGAGTTGGAGGTGGAGGTGGAGCTAGAGAGTGGATTGAGAAACGAGTACGCCTCGCTCCAAGAAGCGAAGCGGTCGCGGCAGGTGCCAGGGTAGAAAAGCTGCTCGCCCTCGTGCGGCGCAGACTGCGCGGCCTCGACATCTCGGCGCGAGCAGACGCATGGATACGCGAGGCCGCGAGAGACGAGCGAAGAAAGCGCGTCACGGTAAATGCCTTTTCTCTCGGACTGCACGTATTCCTCGTCCCAGTCGAAGCCAAGCCATTGGAGATCTCGAACAGCGTCCGCCGCCGCGCCGGGCTTGTCCTTCGGATGGTCGAGATCTTCCATGCGGAAGACCATCTTTCCGCCAAGAGACCGCGCACGAAGCCATGCGATCATAAAAGTGCGCACGTTCCCGAGGTGCAGCGCCCCTGTCGGACTCGGCGCAAGCCGTCCGACGTACTTCATTGCTCTTTCCAGTACTTGGCCCATTCGCTGACGAAGAGCTTCATATTGTCCTCGGTCTTGAACGCGGCCGCAGTAGCCTTCCGCATGTCCTTCGTCTTGATAAGCGCAACTACATAGTCGCGCTTCACGTCCTTGAACGGCTCAAAGCGGACTTCGGAAGCGCCCTTCTCGAGGAAGACCGCAATCGAAAGCGCGAGGCGATACTTAAGCCGACGCTCCCTGTCGGTTCCCCCGTAGAATTCGTCGTAGTCCATTGCCATAAGCGAAGGCAACTGCTCTGCAAATGTCACGAGATCCGCTGGGTCGGCGAAATCAGGCCCGTCCGGCCCATTCTCGAAATACTGCGCGTATCCCTCGTTGAACCACGGCGACGTCGGAATCATCGAAGTCGCGTAGGAGAGATACTGGTGGAACGCCTCGTGGCGTATCGTCTCGAGAAGCTTCTCCGACCCGTCGGGCGGGAGATACGCGACAAGCTCGCGCTTCTTCGGGCTCCAGTACGCTGCACTCCATTCCATGTCTTCGTGGTCGTTTGCCTCAAGCGCATCGAGATATTCCTCGCGCGACGCGAAGATGCGAGCGACGCATAGTACGTTCGAGCCGTCAATAGGCGAAGGCACGGTCGCGGCGTATGCGGCGCGCATGCGCTTCAGGTCGTTTGTGACAGAGACGGTGAAGGAGTGGGCGCTGCCTATGTCGTCGAGGACGGTGAACTCGTCGCCGTCGGTGACACGCCAAGCGTCGTAAAGCGCAACCGAGTGCCGCGCGTCGGCGCGAAGGAGCTCACGTTCGCCAGGCGGCGGCGACTTTTTCGAGCGGCGAGAGTCACCCTTCCCTGGCGCGGCAATTGACTCGCGGCGCTCGTCGAGATCAGTGCGCTCCTTGGCGAGAAATTCGTCCTCAAACGTCTTCAGTCGCTCCGCGAAGTCATCGCCGTCGGCAAGCGTCCACGCGGCGAACGACCAGCGCTCAGAATTCTCTGGCAGGTATGCGCACACGATCGCAGACTCGTTTGTGCCCTGGTAGTAGCGCACTTCCTTGTATCCGCGCGGAGTTTGATGCGGACGCATGAACTCCTCCGCCGGGGGAACTGGCGAAAGCATGTCGACCGCAGAAAAAAGCGCGTTGAAGTCCTTTTTCCCGATTGACACGGCATCGGCAACATAATCCGAGCGCGTCACGGGCTTGTCCTTTGCTATCGGCGGAACTGCCTCGGCAAGCGATGCCACGAGGAACTCGCGTCCGTCGTCGTCGCGCCACGAACCGTCGACCGTGCGCGATATCCAGAGGTCTGTCTTGTCGTAGCGATCCTCAAGGCGGTAGACGCCCTTCTCCTTCACAAGATACGCCTGCGCCCGCGGCATCTCCATCGGAGACGGGTTCGTGAAGAAGAGACTCGCGGCGAGGAGTATCATGCAAGGATTCAGCGGCTCTTTGCGAACGCGTCTATCGCGAAGTCGATGTCCTCCGCCGTGTGCGCGGCGGACATCTGCGTCCTGATCCTCGCCTTGCCCATCGGCACGACGGGATAGAAGAACGCGGTCGCGTAGACGCCGTTCTTGTAGAGGTTCTCGCTCATCTTGACGGCGACAACCGCGTCGCCGAGCATGACGGGGACGATCGGGTGGTGGCCGGGAACGAGGTCGAAGCCGAGCTTCGCCATTCCCTCGCGGAAGCGCTTCGCGTTGGCGTTGAGCTGCGCCCTGAGCTCGGGCCTGGTCTTCACGAGCTCAATCGCCTTGATAGACGCTGCCGCGACAGGCGGCGGAACTGCGTTAGAGAAGAGGTAGGGTCTCGCCTTCTGGCGAAGGATGTCGACGATTTCCTGCCTGGCCGCGACATAGCCGCCCGACGCGCCGCCGAGCGCCTTGCCGAAAGTGCCGGTGATGATGTCGACGCGGCCAGTAACGCCGCAGTCCTCCACGGAGCCAGCACCAGTCTCGCCAAGGACGCCGACCGCGTGAGAGTCGTCGACCATGACAAGCGCCTCATACTTGTCGGCGAGATCGCAGATTTCCTTGAGAGGCGCAATGATGCCGTCCAGCGAGAAGCCGCCGTCGGTGACGATGAGCTTGAAGCGAGCCCCCGCCTCGGCCGCGGCCTGCAGCTGCTTTTCGAGATCAGACATATCGCCGTTCGCGTAGCGGAAGCGCTTCGCCTTGCAAAGACGAACGCCGTCGATGATCGACGCGTGGTTGAGCGCGTCCGAGATTATCGCGTCGTCTGGTCCAAGGAGCGCCTCGAAAACGCCGCCGTTTGCGTCAAAGCACGAGCCGAAGAGAATGCAGTCGTCGGTCTTCGTGAAGTCCGCGACGACGCGCTCAAGCTGCTTGTGGAGCGAGTCCGTCCCGCAGATGAAGCGGACGGAGCCCATGCCGTAGCCGTACTTCGCGGTCGCCTCGCGCGACGCCTCGATTATCTCGGGATGGTTCGCGAGCCCGAGGTAGTTGTTCGCGCACATGTTGAGAAGCTTCGTGCCGTTCTCGAGGACGACGTTCGCGCCCTGGGGAGTCGCAATGATCTTCTCGTTCTTGTAGAGACTCTTCGCCTTGAGGTCGGCGATCGTCTCCTGAAGATATGCCTGGAACTTGCCGTACATTTTCACTTTCCTTTCTTATTCCCAGTCGAGGATGACCTTGCCGGACTTGCCCGAGATCATCGCCTCGAAGCCTTTTTCGAAATCGGTGTACTTGAAGCGGTGCGTGATGACGGGCGAGATGTCGAGACCGCCCTGGATCATCGCGCCCATCTTGTACCAGGTCTCGAACATCTCGCGCCCGTAGATGCCCTTTATCTTGAGCCCCTTCCAGACGATGTGGTTCCAGTTGACCTTCGTGTCGGGCCCGTGGATGCCGAGAAGCGCGATCCTGCCGCCGGTGTTCATCGTCTCGATCATCTGGTGGAGACAGGGCGCGGCGCCGCTCATCTCGAGGCCGACGTCAAAGCCCTCGACCATGCCGAGTTCCTTCATCACGTCCTCGAGCTTCTCGTTCTTCGCGTTCACCGTGCGCGTCGCGCCGAGGCGCCGCGCGAGGTTGAGGCGGTAGTCGTTTACGTCCACGACGACGACGTTCCGCGCGCCGACATACTTGGAGATTCCGGCCGCCATGATGCCAATCGGGCCAGCGCCGGTGATCAGCACGTCTTCGCCGACCATATTGAACGAAAGCGCGGTGTGCGTCGCATTTCCGAACGGGTCAAAGATCGAGTAGAGCTCGTCGTCGATCGACGGGTCGCAGTGCCAGACGTTCGTCTCGGGGATGCAGAGGTATTCAGCAAAAGCGCCGTCGCGGTTGACGCCGACGCCCTTCGTCTCGCGGCAGAGGTGGCGCTGGCCCGCGCGGCAGTTGCGGCAGTGGCCGCACACGATGTGGCCTTCGCCGCTCACGCGCTCGCCGACCTTAACGCTCTTCACGTTGGAGCCGACTTCGACGACTTCGCCGACGTATTCGTGGCCGATGGTGAGCGGCGGCTTGATTTCCTCCTGCGCCCATGAGTTCCACTCGTAGATGTGGACGTCGGTTCCGCAGATGGCGGTCTTCTTGATCTTGATGAGGACATCGTTTATGCCCATCTGGGGCATGGGTTTCTCGACCAGCTCGACGCCCTTCCTGGGCGCAACCTTTGCTATGGCTTTCATTTGTCGGCGGCTCCTAATGAGGTGTTTTGTCGTAGTATACCACATCGCGAGAACCTGCGGCAAGTGGCGCGCGGGTGCCGCGATTACTTGGCGAACTCGATTTCGGTGCAGTCGCCGTTGAAAAGAGCGCCGGCGACGAGCTGTTGCGCGTGGTCGGAAAACGCAAACTGGCGAAAGTCGTGGATATGCCCCGCGAGGACAGCTCGGACAAGCGGCTCGCCGCGGACGCGCTCGACAAACTCGCAGGAAACGGCGTCGCAGAGATTCCGCCCCAGAGCGCCGCAAGACCACTCCGCTTCAAGTCCCGCGTTCTCCGTCCAGAGCGGCACATGGCACACCAAGACAATTGGAAGCCCTTCCTTGACAGTCGCCTCGAACGCGGCGGCGATGGACTCCGTAACCGTTCCAAACGAATCGTCGAACACGAAAAAGTTCGCCCCGCCAAGTTGCACGGTAGAGGCGGGAACACCCTTCCATTCGTCCTTTAGATTTTGGATAGTCGCCGCCTTGTAGGACTCGACTTCCTTCTTGTCGGCGTCAAGCCAATACTCGTGATTGCCCACACACGCGACAATGCCGTCGGTACGAATGCGGCGCGCGGCATACTCGATGTTCGCGACGCTTGCAAAATCCATAAAGTCGCCGGTGTGAACGACCTTGATCCCCCTGGCGCGGGCATGGTGGATCGCCTCCCCGAGATAGTACTCGCCAAGCTCCCTGCCGATGCGCGAGCGCGACTTTGCGAAGGCGTATGTCGACTCTCCTGCGCGGCTGTCTATGCGGGCGATGTGCGAATCGGAGACATGCAGAATCGAAAACGGCTCGGCGACGCCGAGGGGAATGGAGACCTTTCGCACATTGAGTGCTGGTATCGGGTCGTAGGCGAGCCCTCGCAGCGGCGCAGCGCAGGCGGCGAGAGACGCGAGGCGCAGGAACTCGCGCCGTCCGAAGGTCACCTGGGAATCGGACTTCATGCAGCCCGAGACCTCGTCACAGGCCGCCCATTATGAGCGAGCCAAACGTGGAAATGGGAGTCGTGTCGCGGTAGTTGTCGAGCACCTGCCGGACGTCCTTGATCGCGCCCTGCACCTCGTCGTACATCGTAGAGTCGGTCGCGAGCTTGCCAAGCGTACCCTCGCCGTTCTTAAGCTTCTCGGAGACTTCGTTGAGGTTGGCGAGGAGCTTGTTCGCGCCATTCATTATCTCTGCGACGTCCTTGTCCATATTCTCGGGAAGTTTTATCTGTTCGCACGCCTTCTTGAACGACGCGACGGAATCCTTCAAATCGGCGTAGAGATCTGCATCGGGCGAAAGAAGCTTTCCTACAGTGCCCTCGCCCGCCTTGATCCTCTCGGATATCTCCGCGGCGTTCGCAAGCATGCGCCTCGCGTCAGCGACGGCATTGGTGGTCTCGGCGTAGATCGGATCATCCGGGGCGAGCAACCGGCCGAGCATTCCCTCGCCCTGCTCAAGACGTCTCGCGACTTCTTTCGCGGAGGAGCTAACCGCCTCGACGTTCGTCATGATCGTGTTGACGCTCTCGCTGCTCGTGAGCGCCTTCAGGTTCTTCGCTATGTCGGCCATGTCGCGCATCCAGTCACTCGGCGTCTCGCCTATTAGCGTCTGTGCGGCGATGTCGACAATCTCACCCTCGCCCTCCTCAAGCATGAGGAACTGGCCGCCGAGCATCGAGAGACTGCACACCGAAATCCTGTAACTCTCGCGCAAGACGACCGACTTGTCGACCTCTATCTTCACGATCAGGTTGGAGGGCGTCACGAAGATGTCCTCCACGCCGCCGACCTTCGTGCCGCGATACATGACGTTGTCGTGCTCCTTGAGGCCGCCGACGCCGTTGAACGCGATGTTCGCGATGACCTTCTGGCGCCCCTTGAGGACGTCGACTCCGGAGATGATGATCGTAAAGTACACGAGGAGCGCGAGAACCGCGATCATGAAAAGACCAACAATCGCCTCCGAGAAAACGTCGCTCTTTCTTCTTTTGCTCATGTCGTTTCACCTTTCATCGCCGCGAGGAACTCCCTCACGTCGGGATTTTGTGACTGCGTGAATTCGGCAGGGGTCGAGCATTCAACAGCCTTGCCGCCCTTCAGTAAAAGTATCCTGTCGGCTATCGCAAGCGCACCTTGAAGATCGTGCGTGACGACGATCGAGGTGATGCCAAGCTCCTTGTTCAGCTTCTTGATCAGCCGGTTGATCGTGATAGACGTCACGGGGTCGAGCCCGGACGTCGGCTCGTCGTAAAGGACGATGTCGGACTCGCGCACGACCGCGCGGGCGAGTCCGGCGCGCTTCTGCATGCCGCCGGAGATCTCGGTCGGGTACTTGTCTGCCGCGGCAACGAGCTCGACCGCGCGGAGAGCGTGCCTGACACGCACGGCGATTTCGCGGTCGGGGAGCTTCGTGCACTCCTCAAGCGGTAGCGCGACGTTTTCGGCAACTGTCATCCATGCGAGAAGCGCACCACCCTGGAAGAGATAGCCGATGCGGTCGCGCAGCTTCACGAGCTCGGCGTCGCTGCACGTCGCGACGTCAACGCCATCGACAATGACGCTGCCCGACGTCGGCGTCAGGAGACGGACGAGGTGCTTCAAGGTGACGGACTTTCCCGTGCCGGAAGGACCGACGACGCAAAGCACCTCGCCCTTCTCGACGGAAAACGTCACGCCGTTCAGGACGGGAACCCCGTTGAACTTCTTGACGACGTCGCGAAACTCGATTAGCTTACTCAACCCTTCAACCTTTCAACCTTGAACTTTTCAACCTTTCAACTCTTCAGCTCCTCAACTTTTCAACCTTTCAACTCTTCAGCTCCTCAACTTTTCAACCTTTCAACTTTTCAACTTTTCAACTCTTCTACTTACCTATAAAACACCCTTGTTATCATGTAGCCGAACATGAGGATGAGAAGGAAGTTGACGATGACGCTCTGCTGCGTGGAGCGGCCGACGCCTGTCGCGCCGAGCTTCGTCCCGAAACCCTCGGCGACGGAGACTGTGCCGATGAGCATCCCGAAGACACCCGCCTTCAGGAGCCCGACGAAAAGATCCTTCGTCTCGGCGATGCTGAGCGCGCTCGAGATGTACTGCTGGAAAAAGACGTTGAGCTGCGTCGAGCCGACGATGCCGCCGCCAAGCGTACCGATCACGCTGCAGTAGAACGCGAGGATCGGCGCCATCACGATAAGCGCGAGAAGCCGCGGTGCCGCGAGATAGCGTATTGGCGATATCGACATTATCTCAAGCGCGGCGATCTCGTCGTTGACCTTCATCGTGCCGAGCTCGGCAGCGATCGCGGAGCCAACGCACGCGGCGAGACTTATGCCGCACGCAAACGGCCCCATCTCGCGAAGAAGCGTCAGCATCACGGCAGCGCCAAGGTATATCTCCTGGTTGAAGCGCCTCAGCTCAAGCCCCACCTGCAAGGCGAGGATCATGCCGATGAAGAGCGAAACGACGGTAATGACGGGAAGCGTCCTTATGCCGACGATGTAGAGCTGCGCGGCAAAATCCGCGCGGCCAGAGCGCCTCAGCAAAACAGACGGAAAGGCGGCGACGGAAGAGACAAGTATCCGCGCCGTCCAGCCGAGCGTAGAAAGAAACTGGAGCAAATGACGGGAAAGCGCCTGCGTTCGAGAGCGCGGCGCATCGTCCCACATCGGCTCCCGGACAATCGTCATTCCGCCTTTGCAGGCGCCTCGGGCGCGGCCTTCGCCTCGTCCCTGGGCGCTTCTACTTCAGGTTTCTTGGCGGCGGCGTCCTTGTCGGCCTCGGCCTCAATCTGCTTCTGCGCCGCATCGGCGGCCTCGAAGAGCGAGCGCTCGGCGCGCTTCTCGTAGCGCTTCACGATCTGGAGCGTGGACTCGACGCGCGACTTGGAAAGTTCGTTATCGCCAACCGACGTCTTGAGCGCCTCGAGCGTCTCTATCGCCTTGGCGCGGTCGCCGGCCTGGGCGATGCAGCGCGCGGAGCCAAGCTTCGCGGTAAGCGCGAGGAACGACTTCTCGTTCGCCTCGGCGAACGCGTCGAATGCTGCGCGCGCCTCGTCGAACTTGCCAAGCGCCTCAAGGCACTGTGCCTTGCCGACGGCGGGAACGCCCTCAAACCCGTCGGGGGCCTTGCCCTCGAGCGACTCGTAGATTTCGAGCGCGGAATCGTAGTTCGCGGAATCGAAATAGCTCTTGGCGAGGCGAAGGCGGAGAACGCCCTCGGTCTTCGTGCCCTTGAACTTCGCTGCGGCGTCCTCGAGCTCCTCGGTCGTGTAGGCGTTCGAGACGGCCTCGGCGGCTGCAGCTCGCTTGTCGGCCATGTATTTACGGACACCGTGGTATCCTGCGACCACGATTCCGGCGGCGAGAAGCCACGGAAGGATGGACTTTACTTCCTGGATGAGCTGTTCGAGTTCTTCGTTCATTTGCTGTTGCCTTTCTCTTCGTATAGGTCCGCCCATTCGTTTAGGGCGCTTTCGTCCTTTTTCTCAGCGCGCAGGACTATGCGGTTGTAGTCGAGCGCGTCGAGGAAGTCCCTGTTGTGCACGAACCGCGCCTTGCCTCTCTGGGGGCGTGTCGTGAGTCGCTTGCGGCTTTCCATCAGGAGCACCGCCGTGAAATAAGTCGCCTTTGGTATCTTGAGGGCCGACATCATCGTCTGCATGATGCGCCGTCCCGCGCCGTCCTTCGAGTCGGCCTCGAGCATCGTCGTCATCAAGACGGCGGCCCTAAGCCCGTTGGAGACCTCGAGCCCCTTCCCCGCCATCATCGTCTCGTAATTGTCGAGCGAGGAGAGGCATTTCCAGATCGAGCACTTCGCGCCGCCGGAGCGGTCGATGTGCGCCGAAAGCTCGGGAAGGAGGTCGCCAAGGAGCCCCGTCTCCCACATGAGCTTGAACGCCTCGGCGCTCTTGCCGTATGGGAAAAGGCGGAACACTTCCTCGCAGACCCTCGGCGTCGCGGCCGTAAGGATGCAGGAATGGTATTTCTTCATCGCCGCAAGCGTCTTGCGCTCGATGGTAAAGCCGAGCCGCGAGGAGAACTTGACCGCGCGCATCATGCGGACGGGATCCTCCTGAAAACGGATCGCCGGATCGCCAATGGAGCGGATGATCTTGTCCTTGATGTCCTTCATGCCGCCGACCCAGTCGATGACGCTGAAGTCCTCGATGTTGTAGAAAAGCCCGTTAACCGTGAAATCGCGGCGGTAGGCATCGGTCTCGGGCGTCCCGAAGGCGTTGTCCTCCTGTGGCCCCTCCGCCGCATGCTCGATTATCTCGCCCACCGTCTGCGCGGTGCGGCGAAACGTCGCAGTCTCGATTACCTTGTCGCCGAACCGGACGTGTGCGAGGCGGAAGCGCCGCCCGATGAGGAAGCAGTTGCGGAAGGCCTTTCTGACTTCGTTTGGCTTTGCGGACGTCCCGACGTCGAAATCCTTTGGCTTGCGGCCCATCAGAAGGTCTCGCACGCCGCCGCCGACAAGATATGCCGTATAGCCCAGACTGGAGAGGCGATAGAGCACCTTCAGCGCGTCAGGATCGATGTTCTTGCGCGAAATGCAGTGCTCAGGCCGACTGTAGACGGTCGGCGTCTTTTTTTTCCTCTTCAGAAATCCGAACATTAGGGGTTATTATACCATATTTTCACCGCTGGCGGTAAAATAGCCACCCCCCAATCGCGAGAAAAACCGCGTGTGGGAGAACCGCCGCGAGGATTGGCGGGAGCCAGCCGATGTCAGAACCGACCATGCAACCGATGACAAGCCCATAGAACGCGAAGAACATCAAAAGCGCCCCGACAATGCCCTTGAAAACGCTTTGGCGTCCCGAGGCAATGCCCGCCGGGATCGCGAAAAGCGTGATGACGAGGCAGGCGAGGGGGGCAAGCAACTGCGCCCAGGTGTCGTAGCTGTACTTCCTGAGCATCTTCTCGGAGAGGTCGGGGTGGTGCCGGACAAACCTGATGCGGTCGGCGACGGAGTTGTAGGCCCAGTCCCTGTTCTGCATGATGAAGTCGCTTGGACGCTCCTCAAACTGCGGGAAGGATCTCGTCGAGAGCTCGTCGAGCTCGGGCGTAGGCGAGGCGATCTCGCGCCCGTCGGCATCGTAGTGCTGAACGGTTACGCCAGTCATCCACCACTCGCCGTCGAGATAGTCGGCACGCTCTGCCACGACGTTCATAAGCCGCGCACCGTTTGGACGGTCTACCGTGATGCGCACGTCCTTGAGGTGCTCGCCGTTCGCATCGAGCATCGCGTCGATCGACCAGGTTCTGTCGGCCTTGGCGTTGCGGAAGACTATGTTGTCGGCACGCGCGGCCTTGGCGACGTCGAACCTCTCGTTGCGAAGCTGCTTCGCCCACTGCGCGATCCTCGGCACGTACCATTCGTCGACCCACGCGACAAAACAGGCCATTGCGAACGCGACGACGAGAAGCGGCTTCACGATCGTGAAGAACCCTATGCCGTTCGCCCGCATGGCGATGATCTCGGAGTGGCGGCAGAACGTCCACATCGTGTAGAGCGTCGCGAGCATGAGCGCGGCGGGCGCGAGGTACTGGAAGAACGGCGCGAGATATCCGCAGAAATACTTTACGACGATGAACGCCGGCGGCTTTGCGTCTGCGAGGCGAGAGAATGATCCCGAGAGCTCGAAAAGGACATAGATCGAGATGAACCCGCACAGACAGTAGAAGAGCGGGACGAGAAACTCACGGAAGACGTATCGCGTCAGGATTCGCATACGTGGATATTATACCATTTACTATGCCAATGCGCCGGTAAGGTCGGAGATGGAGGCAAAGCCGTGGCGCTCGCAGTAGGCGACTACGCCATCGTAGACTTCTGCGACGACGCCTGGATTTGAGAAAGTCGCCGTACCAACCGCGACGGCCGTCGCGCCAGCGAGGAAGAACTCAATTGCGTCCTTCGCCTCGTAGACGCCGCCCATCGCGAGAATCGGGAGCTTCGTCGCCTTGTGCGCGTCGTGGACAAGCTTCACGGCTGCAGGATGAATACCACGGCCTGAAAGCCCGCCAGTCACGTTCGCAAGCACCGGCACGCGCTTTTCTATGTCGATAACCATCGCGGGGATCGTGTTGATCATCGAAAGCGCGTCCGCGCCAGCGTCTTCGCATGCCTTGACATAGGGAACTATCGAAGGCACATTTGGCGCAAGCTTGACGATAAGCGGAAGCTTCGTCGCCTTCCTGACGGCTGAAACGACCTCGGCGAGAACCTTCGGATCCTGCCCGAAAGTATGCCCGCCCGCCTTGACGTTCGGGCACGAGACATTCATCTCGACGGCATCAACCGCATCGCCCATCTTTGCCGCGACTTCGGCATAGCCCTCGACGGATGCGCCCCAGATGTTGGCGATGAGCGGCACGCCCTTCACCTGCTGACGATACCACGGCAAAGTGTACTTGAGAAAGTGCTCGACGCCGGTTCCCTGTAGCCCGATTGCGTTTACGAGACCGCCAGGCACTTCTGCATGGCGCGGAATCTCGTTCCCCGGCCACGGCTCGACGCGAATCCCCTTCGCCGTCACCGCGCCGAGCTTCGAGTAGTCGACTGCACCGACATATTCGAACCCATAGCCGAACGTCCCGCTCGCCGTCGCGAGGAACGTCGGCATCTCAAGCCCACCAAGATTCACAGATGTTTTGACCATGCGCCTATTATACCAAATCCCCGTCCGCGCTGCTTTGCCTTCCAACGTGCGGCTTGCTTAGCTTCTTCTGTGCGCGTCTCTCCGGCGCTATCGGTTTTTCTCTACGATTGCGGATAGCTTTGCGCTACTCGGCATCTCCCCTGACAACATGTAAAGGTCTTTGTGCGACAGCGCAAACTGAATCACGGACTGGATTTCCTCGAATTTCTTGGGCGCTGCACCAACAGCAAATCTCTCTATGGTCTTGTCACCCGCTCGCAATCGCAGATAATATGCCGTCGTATCTAATGGCAATGCGGACTGCCCCTCGTTGATTCTCGGCCAGGCCTCGACATTCGCCTGCTGGACATGTTTCACGAGCCGCCGCCACTCCCAGCCAGCCATCGACAAGTCCAGCCGCATTCCGTCAAAGCGGCATGACCCCCAGCCCATGGCGTCATGGAGTCCGCACTTAAACCGAAACCGCCGCGCATCAAAATCAATCCACATCTCCACCATCACCTCATCCGGCATCCGGCTTTCGTGGTAATAGAGCGAGTCAACCTTCTCGCCGCTTCCCAGCACAAGTGTATTGCGGTAGGCGCATCCACCCACCGCCAGCAAAGCCAAAGCCATCGCGTGGCATTTCACTATAGGCAGCATCCCTTTCTACCCCATACTCGCCGCACAAACCGAAATCTGACACAACTTCAGAATTTGTCAAAAGCCCGGACGGCCTCCAGATGGAATAATTCAACGCAGGAAACTAAGTTTTGATTTTTGAGCTTTGAACTTTAACCCATGACTTCTAAAGTTTGTAACAAGGTTTGGATCGACCGGGCTGCCGCCCGATGGGGTCCCATACTCGTATCTTTAGTGTCTAGCAGGTTTGATTCGCACTCAATAGCGAGGTTGGAATGGCTCCCAGCCCATCCCGGTTTGCATTGTCTCGTCCCCTCCTTTGGCCGTCCAGGAAATCGTCATGCACCGAGCTCGACGAAGTGGGTGACGTTGTAATTGTCCACTTCGTCCTGGAGATCTTCGATCCGCGTGTTGAGCATCTCGATGATCTCGCGGCGCTTCTTTGTGTCGATGAAGATGTCGTACTGATCCGTACCGCACACCCTGCAGCTGAGTCTATGGTAGAAGTTGAGCTCGGTCTTGGCAACCAGAAGCTCGGCCAGTTTGGGCGAAATGCCGGCATTCGCGACGGCAATCGCCTTCTTTATCTCGAGGTATCGCTTCTGGAGGGATTGCACATCTCCGTAGACGGCTTCAGGATCCGCGTCCCGAACTTCGCCCACCTTGACGCAGTTGACGCCCTCGAACAGAGTTTTCGCCTCTGCGAGACGCCTTAAGATGCGCTCCTTTTCCTTGAGCGCCCGCGCGACCGTCATTTTCCTGTGTTCATTTGCCATAGCCGACTCCTTTTGTGTGCAGTCCTCCCATTGATAGGCACGGCATCCACGCCCTGCGGACGCTTCGTGCTCAATTCGGGACAACAACCATCAATATCTGGAGTCTTGTAATCAGCTATGTCATAATGAACTGCCTCAGTAATCGTTCTTATCCTTAAGACGAAACAAATATACCACAATCCGCCGTTTGCCGTCAATCAGAATTCGCTCACAAATTGCCTCTCACTCGGGTGTAGTAATTATCCTTGCCGCACGCATTTCAAAACACATGAACCTTTCTATTGGACCGGCACTTTAAGTACCTGACCGACACGCAGCGAGCTGAGCGCCTTTACGTCTTTTCCGTTCATCTTGGCCAGTTTTGCCGGCGTGGTCTTGCACCTTCTGGCGATCGTCCAAAGCGTATCGCCCGCCTGCACGACAAGATTTATCGTCACGCACTCACCCTCTTCCGGCTCTATCGGACTGATGCCCCCTGGCTTCGCGGGAAGTCCGTCCGACGCCGCCACCTCTCGATGGCGGTTGTCTTGCTGGACCTTATCGACTTCTTTTGCCTCTGCCCTTTCCTTAGGCGCACTGTCGGGCACGGCATCCTTGCTGGACGGTTCCTTGCCGCAGGCATTGATGCTCAGCAGCGCCAGAAGACCCGCCAAATGAATCCCTGCGCTGACCGAAAACGCGATCAGGTTCTGCATCTTGCGATTGCGTGGATCTTGAAGTTCCATATCAATTACTTACCCCTCCGTTCATCTCCTACTCGCTTCCCACGCCAAAATCTGACACGGATTTCTCAATATTTTCATAACGCTCATTAGATCATTGTAAATTGCCCCACAACTGCGCTCAGAATTTGTTATTCAGGAGCTTGATCGCCTCTTCCACTGCGGCGACCAGTTCTAACATCCTTGCGCGGCTATCGGTAAAGCATCGATATTGCAAAAACTTGCCATGTGGCACATGCACAAGATCCCAAATGGTGTCAACACCCAAGGCATTGCCTATCATACTCTTTATCCTGACAGGCGCACACTCCAATTCCCATACAGAAATCGTCTTGCGCGATTCGGGAATCTTTTCAAAATCAAGAATTTCCGCTTTATGCAGCAATGTGAACAACAACTCTTTCAACTCGCCGATGCTCATTTCACTCATGCCCATCAACAACTTTGTGTAAATGCTGAACAATGTTTGATGAAGCTTGGCAAAGCCATCGCCAATATCCAACTCGTCTGCATCGAGATAGCATCGTTTGTTGACCTCTATCATGAGCGAATGCCCGCGATATCCCAAAGGTGCAATCGCATTCGAATAAGGGCGATTGTGCGCCACCGTATATCCCGCCGCCTTAAACGCATCCGTCACAACGGCAAGCGTCTCTTCGCTCGGCTTAGAGCAATCTTCATTGAAGCCGATACAGATATCAACATCCGGCGCAAGATCGCTTGGGAATGAATGGCAGTCGATTATGAGCGGACGGTCGCCTTGCGCAACAGCAGCCATAAGTTCGGCGCGATACCTGAACCACTCCGCGAGCCGAGCATTCCACGACCTCGCGCCAATCTCCCGCTGGTCGATTCCCCCTTCTATCGCATAGCGGCAAAGCCGGTCGCCCTCGTCCTCCAACCGCTCATCATCGCAGTCAAAGCGCGAGAGCCGACCCTTGACAACACTTATCCGCGCATCCTCGACACCAAACAGATCGTCGGTATGCCAGTCAGTCCAACGCTTCGCCGACGCAGCAATCTTCGCATCACCACACCAGTCGAAGTCCAGCGGCATCCCGACCGAATGCGGCACCGCAAGAACAATGTTTGTATACTTTGTAGTCAAACCATTCATAATATGCAACTAAACCATTTATAAATCACACCCCCTCAATCCTTGTTAGCATATCTGCCCGTGCCATAGAGCCACTGCGTCTGCTCCCTCTCGACAAGATCAAGCCCCTTGCCATTACTGCCCAGCCCGCAAAGACTGTGGATGAAAATAAGCGGCACGATCCATATCGGCCATGTAAGTGCCACCACTATTGCCAGCAAAAGAGTGCCTGCGCCAGATTCTTCATTGACTGTATCGTTCATATTTCCTCCTTAATATGGTTGCCCTCATAAGCATACAGGATTGTATCACAACTCCGAATTTAGCGCAAGGAGATAGACGCACTTTTGCAAAAAACCCTTGAAAAACCCCCTTGACATAAATTCCACGCCTTACAAGAGCGAGAATAATTGTATCTCGCCAATGTAAAACCGCAAAACTCCAATATTTTTTGTCAAGGGGATAAAACGGTGAAAATCGTCGCTTTCTGCTACTTAAAACAATTTCTTATTGCCAACAAAAGCATCCCACAATTGCTAACCAATCCTCTTCCCAAGGTGTATCGCTATCGTCGTGGCGACGAAGCCATCAGGAATGTTGTAAGGATCACATTCGTTGTCATCGGCGTCAAGAAACCCGACTGACGCAACCTCAAACCGCATCTGTTCCGGCGGCTGGCCTGGATGACCGTAGCCAGACTGGAGTTTTACCGTCTTAATCCCAATCGACATTGACAAGTTGCGAGGCGTTATGTCACGATATTCCGTAGTCTTTGTTCCCGCCTTGATCGCCTTGAAAAACTCACTCTTCAACACAAAGAACCCCTCGCCTGACTTAGACCGAATCGCCCCCGACTTGATGCCCTCGGCCAGTTTCCGCATCCATGCCTCGTCGTCGTCACCATCTTCGTCATCACTCGCTTTGCATATCGCCTCAATCGTATACTGGTAAAGGTCGTCTCCCGGCTCGCTACCAACAACATCATGGTGATTGAAGATTACGCAGTAGCACTCCTTGTCTTCGTCTTTGACAAGGTCACAGAGCGACGTGCAACCACTGAAATCCATGTCGTATTCGTCGTCAATAAGTCCAAGTTCATGGAACAAGTCGTTCGCAAACGCCTTGACCTTTTCGTCACCATAATCAAGCGGCACCATGACATTGATGCAATAGGGGTTTATGCCGCAAAGCTCAATGTCGCGGATGCCGTGTCTCTTCTGCATCTTGGTCAGCGCGTCGTCTTCCCTTTTCCAAATTATCTTCTTCGCCATTAGTTTTCTCCTCAGATTGCCTTTCCTAGACACCCAATAATAACCCCTAATCAAACTCCTTCGGGCAGCGGTTCGCACCATCCCACGGCTCCGCATATCCGTCAGGACCAAACTGCAAGGTGTAGAACCTTCGCTGTATCTCCAAAATCGCCTCGCCCTTCGTCATGTTATCCACGCCGGGAATCTCGTCCCAGATGCGTTCTATCACTCCGTTCATGTGATAAATGGGGTCTTCCTGTGCGCGGTTGAAGAGTTCGCCGAAGTCGCCGTCATTCCAGAAGTCGTATGCGCGTTTTACGGCAACAGGTGCCTTGTTCAAGTCAAGGACATGAGGGTTCTTGCCCTCTCGCACCATCTGGTCTGCCCACTTCTGGAGAAACCCGTTCCCGTACCTGTCTCTGCGCCTACGTGCCCCATAAAGAATCTGGCCGACCGAACCCCGCCTTATGTCACTCGCCATTTCCTTTTTCGCATATTGAGTCATCTTCAAAATATTGCTAAATATCCCGTCCGACATCCAACTAAGGCGAACAGGATACCAGTTCCCCGTCTTGACGCGCCGATAGGTCTTCCCATCCTTGCCGATCACCGTGCTACCTCTCGCTTTTGCAATCTTCTTTGCACGATGCTTTTTTGAAACCTCTTCAGATGTTGTCATGTCTCATTCTCCTAAATAATCGTGTTGGTCTTCCTATCCCGCAACGAACATGAACTTCGCCACATCTACGCCGAAAGCGGCAATCAGCTTGCGGAGAACTTTGTCTTCCTGCCAGAGATAGACCTTGTTGCCGAGCGACTTCTTGACGCGTATCTTCCCTTCTGCGCCAAACTTCGCAGGGTAGCAGTCGCCGTGTCGCTCCCTCGGCTTTTCGACCTTCACAAGATGCCGTCGAAACGCCGCATCATCCGCAAGCGCATCAAACTTCGCAGCATCAATTTCCTGCAATTTCTCCAACACCTTAAAGACAAGATCCTGCCATCCGCTCACCTCGGCATAGTGCGAGCCCTCCCACGCAAGCGCCTTTGGCTTCGTAGCCGCCATGACCGCCTCCTCCGAGAATGGATGTCCGCCGACAATAGCAATCTCAGCACCTTCCAGTTTCGCACCGTCGAGACGCGAAAGAAGCTCTCGCACGGACGCTGCGAGCGCAGAATTGCCATCCGAGCCCGCCGCCGAGACCATTGCGCGAACAGCATCAAGTTGCTTGTTGAACTCGGCCTTTATCCTCCCCTTTACGAACTCGTCGCGCTCTCGCCCCTGAAGCGGCTTTTTCTCGTTGCCAATTCTCACAAAGATCTCATCAACAACTGGCCTTGTCGGCGCATACTTGACCGAGCAATAGACAAAATCATCGTCAGCACATTTCTTTACCACGATTCGGCAGCACAACTCCTTGGATGTCTTCGACACCCTTCCGAATGTGATGCCCTCGATATACTTTGCGTGGTTCGGGCTAAGAAACGCCTGAAGGATGTGCTGTATCTTCAGCTGGTAGTGGTCAGTCGTGCCTTTGTAGACGAGCGTAGAATCGTTCATCTGCGGGAACTTCAGCGCAACACTCATTGGCTGCGTCACCAGCACATCAAGGTCGCCATCAATGCCCTTAACCGTTCCATCGTCCGCGACGCCGATGTAAAGCGTTCCACCCTCTGCATTCATAAACGCCGCGACCGTCTCGGCGATCGTCCGCATCTGCTTGACGCCTGGATTATGCTCCCCCGGCGCGTAGAAAACGGAGGTCTTAAACTCCACCGTCTGTCCTTCTACAGCGGCAATTTTCTCGATTTGACTTGCGGTAATATTCATCGCCAAGCACTCCATTCTTGTATCATCAAATAGGTCAAACCACCCCATTGACTATCGCCTGATAATAATGGTACAATATCAGCATCTCACCCACCATGTTGTGGGAGGAGAACCTGAAGCCGTCATTGGTTAGCGCCTGTGGCGGTTTCTGCTTTTTGTACAGAATCAAAACTTTACCTCCACGCCTTTCGCAACTTCATACCTCGATTTCAATTGCCTAACCGTATGGCTGAATTCCGTCGGGTAAGCAGTAATAAAAAGCACATAGTCACTTCGAGGTTCAAGCACGACAATATATTCATCGTTAAACCAGATCATTACGCGCATCTTCCCGTTTCCAGTTTTATAATGATCATCCATCCAAATCTTGATGGTGGAATCTCCTCTGTGCAAGATAATCGCCTTTGGCCACCGAATTCGTTCACATCTACTGAAATCGTCCGGAACTGTCTGGCCGTCATCTTGCCCACATATATGCCAAAACGCCTTGTCTTTCCCTAGCGCTTGTGGATAACGTCGCATGACAAATTTTTTGCCGCCGACCGTAAAATGATTGCGGACAAAATCATCAAGATAATAACTATATAAGACATCCACATATCGTTGCCAGTTTCCATAGTCATTGAACCGGATCAGCTCGGGGAGCCAACTTGGGCGCGACGATGGCATTTCATCCATAAAATCGTCCGTCGACATCATTGTGGCCTCCAATAAAACACATTGACCTTTTGCGCACTGAGCAGGGTCGTGCGCTCTAAAGACACTCCAGACCGTTCCTGAATGCGACGAAGTACGCTAAGCTTTGCCTTGCTAGTTGACAATCCTCTAGCCGCATACGAAACAGCCCCTATCAAGATGTCCGTAAGCGACATCAACCCGACTTCGTGCGATCGAATCTCCTGAACGCGTTCAATCAACGAGTGATCAAAATCTAATTCCGCAGAGCAAAGAATATCATGCAGTTTATTGACCTTTGAAAAGCCCCTTGTGTCCTTGATGTCGAGATAGATGCGATTCTTACGATCGGCTGCTATGATTGGATGCAGCATGGAGAAGTACATCTTATAGTACCACTCATCATATGTCTGCTGGAATTTCTCATGGTCAAGCCTGTCCTTTCCCTTCGCCACAAGGACTCGGAACCTCAAATCGGCATTGGCGAAAAAGTAATCCACCAAATCAAGATATGCATCCACCTTTGACGCAGAAACGCCAGTCCACTTCATCTCGCAAAATGGTTTTATTCCATGCCGTGCCTTAATTCGGCGCAAAGCATCACGATGAAAACGCACACGAGAAGCAGGGACAATCAGTGCCCCGAGAACCATCGGAACGTTTTGCGCTCTCAAATGACAACTCTCGTCACAATAAATATTTCTTACATCAGTTTCTTTCATTGCATCATCCTTTCATCTTTCCTTTTTTAGATTCACTCGCCTACCACTGGTAGTTTGTCTATTTCGGACATGAGGGCGGCGGTGCGGCGGAGGGCGCGGACAATGCGCTTGTAGTGCGAAATATCGTCGGCAGAGAGCGTGCGGCCTTTGCGATCCTTGAGCCACTTCTGGAGCGGCTGGTAGCCACCGATGTACTGGTCAAATGTTTCGCGCTCCACATTGGTGAAACGCGAAGACTTGTTGATATACACCGCGCCGTCTTTATACTCCACCTTCACAACTTCCGCGCCATCAGCGTTGTCGAAGTCCACATCTTCCGCCTCGTCGAAGTCCTTCATAGTGTGGATCGCGACAAGCTGCGCACCGAGCGCGGCAAGCGCATGGAACATCTTGGCGTCGGTCGGATACGGAATGCGCGGGAAATCGATTTTCAGGAACTCCTTATATTTCCCGCGATATGTCGGCGAATGTAGAACGGCGTAGATATAGTAGAAGATATCTTCGGGGGTCGTCTTACCGACCGCCGCCTCGACCTTCTTCATGATCTTTGTATTAAGATTCGGCACCTTCTGCATCTTGCCGTCCCACGCTTGGTAGATGTAGAGTGGGAATACATTTGCATTGTCCTTTGAGGAAAGGATTGTTTTATCGACCAATCCAATCGTCGCTATAGTAGGACAAGCCGATTCCTTGCTACATATCTTAATCGTGGCGATTGAAAGGCCATCCTCTGCCATTTTCGCCATAAACTTTTCCCGAGCCCTGGCAAGTAACGAGGCCTCATAATATATTTTACGCACATCAAATGGACGATAGGCAAACCCTAAAAGCCTCACCTTCTTCGGCTGCACTTTATACTTGGCTTTTACCTTTGAAAGCAGGGATTCTTCCTCCACCCCCACAAAGGTTTCATCATCACCAGTAGTAACTCCCATTGAATTCTCTTCCATCAAGACATCAAGGCGAAACCCCTTTTCATAATCTCGTTCGCCATCGTCATTCTTCGGCACAAAAAAGCACATAGGCTCAGCAGGAACAATGGTCTGCCATTCAATGTCGGAAAGAGAGTGTTTTTCAAGCGTGACGTATTTAAATTCGCGTAGGCCGTAGAGATCGGCGTAATGGATAGTGCAGCCCGTATTCGCAGCACCATTCCTTACAAATATGTTGATGCTCACGCCTTGCTGGATGTCGAACACGTTCTCGTCCTTCGATCCATCAGGGCACTTTTCGTTCCTCTTGCTGTTGCCGTGAAGATTCAGCACATAAACCTCATCGAACGCCTGCATGAGCCGCCAACGCATTCCGCGAAACGTGGGATTGTCGATAAATCCGTGCGGATTGATGTAGGCGAGAATTCCGCTCCCACTGCGCTCTACGAAATCTTGCGCGAGGCGGATGAACTTCACATAGTCGTCGTTGATCCACTTGGGGTTACGTTCATCAAGTTTCTGTTTCCCACCCGGCTCCTTTTTGTAATCCGCCATCAGCTTCATTATCCACGCACCCTTGTTCTGGCTTTCACCAGAATACGGCGGATTGCCAATGACAATGTTGATACCGATATTCTTCTTGACGACGTTAGCGGCAACGGATTCAGCGGCAAGGGGATCATCATCAAAAAGCATCATTTGCTTATTCGAGTTGCCAGGCTCTTCAAGCGAATTGGTGAGATAGACTTGAAGGCGCTTGTCGCCCTTAAAGTCATAACCCGTATCGCGCAGCACCATCGCAAGCTTCATGTGCGCAATGGCATAGGGCGCCATCATCAGTTCAAAGGCATTGAGACGCGGAAGGACATTGCGATCGACGTAACGGCTCCATACATCAATGAAACCCTCTCCTTTGAGTTTTGGGTTCTTTTTCTTGAATGTCTCGTAGATGTTGAGGATGATCTCTCGGATAAATGTGCCGGTGCCGGTCGCGGGATCAAGAATCTGAATCGCGGGCGCGTCTTTCTCCTTTGCCGTTTTCTTGCCTTCTGGTACGTACTTCACCTTCTTCGTCTCGTCGGTGGCAAGGCCATCGGGAAGATCAAAGCGCGTCTTGAGTATGTGATCAACAGCACGAACCATGAAGCTGACTACAGGCATAGGGGTGTAGAACTCGCCGCACTTCACCTTCTGCTCCTTGTCATACGCCTTGAGGAAGTCCTCATAGAAGTAGATCACAGGGTCTTCGCGTCCATTTCTCGCCTGCTTTCCGAAGTCGGCGGCAATCTTCGCGGCATCAACATGCGCAAACATCTCAACCACGTCGCCTATGCCAAGTTCGTCGAAAGAGAGCATACCGTGACTGACGCCAAGACAGTCCTTCATCAATCCCTTCAAGAACGGGTTCGTGCTGGGGATGAGGTCAATCGCCTCTTCCACGCTAAAATCCTCTGGTGTCTTGTCGAGGCAACGCGCAGAGAAAAGTCCATAGACAATGGTCTGCGCATACATCGAGGCAAAATCCTCGGCGGTCAGGTCATGGACAAGCGTCTGCTTCACCTTGTTGAAGAGAAGATGTGCAAATCCATTAGCCGTCTCCACCTTCATTGCCTCGAGGATGGTATCCTTGATTCCGACTGCAACCACGGCCATACGCGCTGCAAGCGCCTTTGAGGTCTTGATAACCTCGCCGTATGCCGTAGTGAACGCAGCAGACCAAGAGTTGTGCCAGAGTACATAATCAGAACAATCAACCGGCCACTGGAGGTTCGAGAGTTCATTCTCAAACTTCGCCAACTGTCCAGGATTGTGCGCCTCGGCAGCCGGGGCGCAGTGGATGGTGCGGACGATTGAGAGACCTTGCTCCTTCTGCTCGAAATGAGCTACACAGATCGTGCGATTGTCGCCCGTTCCCCAGAAGCAAAGGAAGAGCAGATCCTTCTCATCCCATACGGCATGTTTCGTGGCGTTGCGAGCCTTTGGAACTAGGCACGAGAGAATCTTGCGAAGCGCGGTTATGTAGAACTTCTCGGTCGCAAACTCGACGCAGAAGATCCCCCACTGCTGCTCTTCTTCCAACGGCGGCAACTGGCGAAGGGACTTTATCTTGGCAAACTCCTCTGGTTTCAGACCTAGGTCTTCGGCCTTGAAGTCGTAAAGATAGTCCTCAACATCCTCAAAAGAATCAAAACCTAAGTTCCAATCCAGATGATCATGAAAATAGGCAAGAAGCGTCGGAATATCCTTCACGTGCCTAATGTCAATTGTGGTCTGCTCAACAAATTCCATGTCGAACCTCCATTATGCTAATTCCATCCAAGTGACGAGGCGAGGCTTTGCACCAAGCGGAGCCTGAATGGACTTGAGGTACGTGTTGCGGATGTGCTTCTCCATTTCCTTGCGGATGGAAGCGAACGACTCGTTCCCAAGAGTAAGGACTCGTGGCGCGTCCTTGCCGCAACGAATGGATTCCCAGATGGGAAGCGCTTCTTCTACAACAGACTTATCGGCTGGGTTGTAGAGATACCAGTGGCAGATGCCGTCTTCAGACATCGTTCCGTCGAGGTTTTTGACGGGAAGTTCATAGCAGAAAAACACGCCTTTAGATGTAGACGCTGCCTTGCCGCTGAACATCTTCGACGGCAGGTTCTTTATGGACGCCGCATAGTCAGGATTGTCCTTCATGAGCTTCTGATATGCAAGCGCTACTTCTTCCATTGGAGACGTCGATCCCTCGTACTGTGCGTTGAAGTCGGCGAGAGCATCATAGTCGTCCTGTGGAGTCAGTAGCTTCTTCCCCTCGATACCAAACACCTTGGATATGCGCAATGTCTTGCGCGAGACGGTGCGGTAGAGCGCAAGTAACGACTCGAGTTCGTCTGGCGGCAAGAAGTTCCAGTAGAACACATCGTCGCGATCAGATGCAAGCCCGGGATGGTCGGCAAGCAGTTTCGTCTCGACTGCGGCATTGCGACGACGGTCGACGCGACCGATGCGCTGCATAAGCCGTACCGGGTTCCAGTGAAGCTCATAGTTGATGAGGCGAGAGGCGTCCTGGAGGTTCAGTCCTTCGGAAAGAACGTCCGTGGCAATCAAGACACGAATCTCGTTTGCACCAACCTCCGCAGACGTCGTGTCGTTGTAGTACGGAGAGAAGTTCTGCACCATCTCGTGACGATCAACGTTGCTCTGTCCGTCAATCTCGAACACCCCAGAAACGCCCGCCTTCTTCAACTCGCGCTCCAGATACTTCGCAGTAGCGCGGTATTCAGTGAACACGAGAATCTTCTTGTCCTGCAAACGCGGCTCATCAGACAGAAGTTTCTTGAGGGCGTTGAGCTTGTCGTCCTTCGACGGATCAAAGGACATCATGTCGCGGATTAGCTGCGAGAGGTTATTCAGGTCAAGGACCGTATCCTCAAGCATCGTGCCGATGTCGAAGTCGTCAATACTCAGATTTTCATCCACATTCCAGACGTAATCCGGAAGATCGGCGATGAAATCTTCAACATCTTCATCATCTGCGACAAGGTTTGCCTTGATGTACTCGTCGACAAACTCAATGACATCCGACTGCTGAGCAAGCGTCTTGTCGATCAGATGCGGCTTTTTGTCGCGGAAATCGACCATAAACGTCTTGAGTCGCTGGTAGATGCGAACGCAAGTATCCTGAAACGCGGCGACAGAGCTTTCGAAGCGCTTCAGAAGCAACTGGCGGAGCAGCGCGACAATCTGGTTCTGGCGGCCAGACTTCATGGGGTCGATCTTGTCGGGATCGCCGATGTAGTACGCTTTCTCGTATGGCGAATAGACAGCAAGCGAAAGTATCTGTATCGGCTCTCCACGCGAGTTTTGCCTGCTGAAGAGCGCCGTAAAGTGTCCGAGCAGATCCCCGCAAGTCTGCCGCATCGAATAGTTCGCCACAACAGGCGTCTTCGCCTTAGGAAAGAGAACATTTGCACCTTCCGCCGCGTTTAGGCTCTGCTTCACGTAGGCGCGGCTACGCTGCACGACCAGCTCCTTCACAAGTGGATCGTCGGCGAACGCAGACTGGATCTGTTCAGACTCCTGCGCTCCCTGGGCACATTGTTCATCCACCGTCTTTTCCAGCTGGCGGAAATGACCCTGCACACTGTTGACGCCGAGGGACTTGAAGTAGTCGTCCTGCCTGTGGGTGAAGAGTTCGATAAGATGCTGAAGGTCGAGAAAACTGTTGTTAATCGGAGTAGCCGTCAGCATGAACACCTTTTTCTTCGGGCCACTCGCGAGGATATCGAAGAACTTCCGATATGCCTTTCCGTCGCGGTTGCGGAAATGGTGTGCCTCGTCAATAATGACTACTTCGCCCTGCGCAGCAATCTGCCCCATGAGGTTCTTCATGTTGTCGCGGATGAAGTCCGTATGGTTGACGATGCGGAACGGGAAGAATCCGTCAAGGAGCTCTGGCATGAACTTGGTGATTGTCGTCTCCCAAACAGACTTGCGCGCAGCAGCGGGAACAACCAGCACAACGTTGCGGCGTTCCTGCTTGACAAAGCGCTCGATCAGCATAAGGCCGACAAACGTCTTGCCGAGGCCAACGCCGTCGCATAGAAAAGCGCCGGAATACTTGTCGGCAATCTGGACGAGGTTGTTGTAGCCGTCCTTCTGGTACTGCGACAACGTCTTATAGACAACAGAGGACTCATTCTCCCATTCGAAAACGGACTCCTCATGCCCACTAAAGAACTCGTACATCGAACGCAGATAGACCTCGTACGGCGAAAACTCCCGCACTTGGTCCTCGATGATCCTCAGCACTGCGTCCGTAATGTCCACACTCTCCGCCCAACGTGCATCAAACCAGTCCTGCAGTTCGTCGACGTTATCCCTTATCTGAACGTTCAATTCGACATTCTTCGTAAGACCAGCCGCCGTAAAGTTGCTGGAACCGACAAGCGCATATCCATCAGGAACGTTCATTGACTTCGGGAAAGCCGCCTTTGCTTCGTCGCGAAAGTACGTAATATAAGCTTTCGCGTGAAACTTGCCCTTATCGAACACACGGCACTCAATCTTCTTGGACTTGAGTGCGGCAACAATAGCCGGGACACCAAGCAGGAAATCGTTCTTCTCCTGCTCAGCGTTCAGGCTGTCCTTCATCTGGGCGAGAAACGACGCAGCAGCGTCTTTCAGCACATCGCCAGTGCGCTTTGTAACCTCATTGCCGAGGATGATGCGCATCTTGTCGAGCTTCTGCCAGTTGGTGTCAAGCGTCAGCAGCCCGCCAATTTCGAGATATCCCGTCGCGATGTCCATCTGCTTGGAGATGCCGCACCACTCTGTCAGGTATTGTTTGACCGTGGCCTTTGGAGCGGAATTGTCGACAATGTAAAGATTATCGCTCATACGAATTCCTCCTTGCCTTTACCGGTTGGCGATTGCCGATTGAACGGATATCATCACGGCATTGTAAGCATATGTCGCCTTGCCGAGTGCCTGCGGATCACCACGAACGGCAGAGACGATAAGCTCACCAAGTTGATTGATGACGGGCTTAATTGGGGCATCATCGTCCGTGTTGGTATAGAACTTCTCGATCGTGTCGACCGGGAAACGCCATTTCAGGCAACGATCATTCTCGTCAAAGACCATGAACGCCATCAAAGTATAATCCAGCGGCGCAACATAGCCGTCTTGCGTCTCGTATGTACCCTTTTTCTGCACATAGCCTGGAGTGTGAAACCTGCAGGGCTTGTCGTGACGAAGCGTCGCCTCCTTCCCCTTGTTAGCTTTTTTGGCGAAAGGCGAAAGCCTTCCGTAGCTGCCCTTCTTTCCTGCACTTCCACCGAACTTGTTGTAGAGGGCGGGGAAGGAGAACTCTATCGCATCCCAAATCCTCGGCATGTCGCCAAGAAGTTTCAGGGACTCTTCTACAACGATCACTTCTGGATCAAGCTTGTTCACGTCTTTGGCGTCTTTCCATTTGACGAGAACATCCTTTACTTCATCCGCGACCTTGCCGCGTCCGCTGTAGAACCCTGTCGGCGTAGAATGGAAGTCTGCAAGCAGCGTTGGCGCAGCACCCGCCTTCTGCAGTTGGGCGAAGATGAACGACACGAGTGCAAGCACATACTCGCCCTTAACGACCTTGCTGGAATCACCAGTTGTCCAAGCAACGATGTCACGAAGATAGCCAGGGAGATTTGCCTTTACTACATCAAAAACGCCCTTTTGGTTGTCAGAGGCGAGGTTCGAGAGCTGCGCATTGTTATTCCGCGCCTGCGAGATATCGAAGATGTTGCTGGTAAACCGCGTCAGCGCCTCTTCCGACATCTCGGGCACAGTAATGATCTCGACAGGAACCAGGAACGAGAACTCCACGCCGTTGTTGTGAAGCGCATTTGTGACAATGTCCCGGTTCTCATTCCAGAAGCGCTTGAGATCGGCCCACTCCTTGATCTTGCGAACCTTTACCATCAAGGCCTCATCATCTGCCAGCAACTGCTCGATGATAAACGTGGCAATCGCAAAAAGGTTGTGCCCGCCATCCAAGACATCCTCGAAATTGCGGTAGTCGGGATCAAACGAAAGTCGCAAACGATTGCGCTCCAGCTCCTCGACTACAGAGCAGCTGATTAGCAACCCCTTAGACTTGCAGCTCATGAGAGCAGGCGTCTTTTCAAGCGTATCTTTGATCGCTTCTGTCGCCTGATTTATCTTGGGGCGGCGCGGATTAGCTTCGAGCGCCGAAACCTCCAACAGGTCCAGAACCCCCTTCGCCGTGATGTACCCAAGATACTTGCGGATAGTTCCACCCGCAACATTCTGCTTGACCTGCTCCTCGATCTTAAGAATGATCGAGTTACCCGCATTGATGTCCTTTATAAACATAACTTCGTCACCTTTATTTTTAAGTTGACGAAGCTTTCTAGTTCCTGACTAAATAACCGACACTCGTCGATTTTTTCAGAAAGCTGTCCAGCTCCGTGTCATTGGCCTTGAACCCCATCCGGGAACCAACAACGCTGATAGTGTAGCACACATTGTCAGTGAATGTCAAGGGGGCACAAAAAAATCTTTTGCTCAAAGTGACAACCCTTAAAACCGCCATAAAAATAGCCCCTTTTATGCTGCGAAAACCTCATTGTTGTGCCATGCAAGCAAATCGCGATCTGGGCAATTGCCCTCAATCCTTGGAAGCGATATTGGATGACCCTCAAGAAGATAGTAGTTGAGACCGTTGCTGTAGCGCTCGCGAATTTGCGGGCTCACGTTTACACGAAGATCGTCCGCGTTGACCGTAAGCAATCCGCGCGAGAATAGAGCGGAAAGATCGGCACGAAGCAGCAATCCGTTCGCGGCGACGTTCTTGCCGCCATCTGAGGGCGGCATGATGTGAGAGGCGACAAGCGCTGGAAGCGTATGTTCGCCAGTCATAGCGCAAGAACCGCCGTAGGCTTCCGCGACAAGCAGACGGAACGCCCCAACTCCAAGGTCGTGTTGCGGAGGTGGTTCGAATGTATTGCTTGGCAATAGCGAACTTGCGTTCATCCTTGAAAGCCGTTCCTGAACCTGCGCAAACAGCGCCGCCCCAATTTCCTGCGCTGTATCGTATGCCTTGCCGGAGACTATGGAATCCGCCCAATCCGGAGGGGCATCAATATAGTCGTTCTCATCAAAGTAGAAAGGCTGAGTAAGTATGATGCATCCAATGTTGGGGTTGGCAACATCTCCATTATTAGCCTTTCGATACTGCAATATGCGAGCTCGCATTTCAGCAAAGCTTTTTGTCCCGTTCTTCTCGCCAAACACTTGCCACGCCAAGTCGCTGGGCATTCTGTCCGAACGGACGAAAAAGCCTCCGCCACAAATGCGACCGCCTTCCTTCTTGTGCTGCTTGAACAGGAAAAGTTCATTCGGCTGCAATGCCTTAAAAAGCGAATTTCCGCCAGGTTGCCAGAAATTCACTTCCTGCGCATTATCCGTCTTGAGCTGCCGAAACCAATCTGAATCCGTTATGCCAACGTAGATTTTCATCCAGCACTCTCATTCCTTTCCGCGCCACCCACACAAGGCCAACCACATCGGCGCGGAAAAGAAAACATGGCGTGCCGGAGTTTTGCCTATCGCGCCGCTTGCGCGGGAGACAGGCCGGAGGCTCATATTTTGCAAAACTGCTCACTTTGCAAAACCGAGCCAATGTCAAAGATCACACTCCGCAATCACTCACGGAACATGCATATTATACCATTTCCCCGATTTTCCCGCAAACCCCGCAGAACTTGAAGCGAGCTCGCGGCAAATCTGCCGCGTAGAGGTGAGTTGTGGTGGATTAAGGACAGTTAGCGTCGGTTAGAGTCGAAAGAGTCAAGTAGGGTAGAGTCGGCGTCGGGAAGAAGAATGTCGGCGACGAGGATTTTGCGCTTTGATTCTGGCTTCATCCGATGACCTCCCAATGGCCGAAGCGCTTGCCGCCGAGACGCTTTATTCGGCTGTTTTCTTGCAGAATATTCATATAACGGACAAGCGTCCGTCTCGCTACACCCAGCCTTTCCGACAGTTGATCCATCGTCACGGATGGCTCCTTTTCAATAACCCCAATGATCCTTAGTGCCATAGTGCCATCTATAGTGCCACTTTCGGGCAACTTCTCAGCGGTTATCGGGTCATTATCGGGTAACTTCTCCTCCGACCCTTTTCCTGCTAGTGCGACCTTTGCCTCGAACGCGGTAATCAATCGGAAAGAGAACTCCGCCTTGCCATTGCCGTTCGCGACAAGCTCGTCCTGCACCATGTTGATGCCGCGGTTGTAGCAGTTAACATAGCCAAGAACCTTCATCGCCTCGGCGATTATCGGATTGCGGTAATCGCTGACGTTCGGAAAATTCTCCGGCCTGGCACGCCCATAAAGCCCGCCATGGTTGACGATTTCGAGACGATCCGAATACTGGTAGAAGTGAATCGGCGCATTGCCCTGATAGTCGCGATGCATGATGGCGTTCATCACAAGCTCGCGAATCGCGCCTTTGGGATAGTCAGTGCGGGTCTCTTCCCGCAATGCGGTCACGAATACGGGACGCTTCCGCGCAATGGTCGTTTCAATGAAGAGGTCGATCTGCGCGAGCATGCGCACGATCGGGCCCTTGAACGGATGCTCGTTCAAGATGGTGGTCGCCTTATCAAGCCCGCAGAAGCTGACATATTGGACGTATGCGCCAGGGAAGAACCGACGCGGATCCTTCCCGAAGAGCAGAACGGCCGCATTTGTGGGCAAGCCATACACGCTATTGAAGAACCTGAGGGATTCCAGCTTGCGCTCGATTGGACGGTCATCGGCGGCAAGGACTTCCGCGTCCACCGCCTTGGGCAGATAATCGTGCTGGAAGAGGTCGAGGTCCAGGTCGTCAAGCGATGCCCCAAAGCAGGGGCGAGCATCGAATGTCGTAAAGTTCCGCGCCTTGCGCTCGGCAAGCATCGTCTCTTCTGCGGGCGAAGCGATGTCGCGGCGCGGCCCTATGCGAATCCAGGTGCGCCCGCGATACCGAACAGGCGGCTGGTCGGAAGGCTGGACCTCCACAACGATCACATCACCATCCGGGAAAGAAAACGAATCGACTGCGATGGACGGTATAGGCAGTATGTTGCCGTCAGAGCGGAGCGCGGCAAACTTCTGCAGAAGCTCATCGGAAGCCTTGAATCCGTTCAACGAGCCATCATTGCGGACGCCGATCAACAGATAGCCGGGCTTGCCCGAATCAGGCATGTCATTTGCGAACGCGCACACCGCCTCACCAAATTTGTCTTTGTCGGTGGTCGATATGGTTCGCTCAATGCGATATGTCTCTGTTGAAGCAAAGAGTTCTTGCAACTCATCTTTAGTTATCATGGCGAACAACCTCTGTCGATATGCTCATATTATATCATTTCCTCCATCAGCTTCATCGCAATCTAGTCCGGCACAATCGGCTTCTTATGGTGCGCAAGCGCCCAGACTGCGTTCGTCAGCACGGCAGGCGAGGAGCCCATGCCGGCGGCCCTCCTTCGTGCTGTGCACTTCGGAGGGCAAGCGAGGATTTTGCGGTTTGATTCTGGCTTCATCCGATGACCTCCCAATGGCCGAAGCGCTTGCCGCCGATACGTCCAACCTTACCTGCCTTAAGTAGCCGTTTGAAGCATCGTTGCACTGTTGCCCGAGAGACACCAAGAATCTTGGACAGTTCAACCTGATCTGATGATGCATCTTTTCTCAACGCATCAAGAAGTCGCGATTCCAAAGCATCATCAAAAGCATCACGGTGATGCTTTGGGGCCGTCTGTGAAGCATTGTAGCCGCCCCTATCGGTTTGCGGCTGTGGAGCAATGTTCGCGCGCCGCAGGATTATCGTGAGTCCCTTGTCCTCAAGGTGCTTGGCGAGTGCCGCGTAGACCGCAGTGCGCAAATCGTCGTAGCCGACAAAACCCTTGCGGACGACGTCGTCATTGACGCGCGAAATGAAAGCCGCCTGTCGCGGGTCTGTCTCGCCGGCAGACTTGTCGACAAAGCAAATGCGATACTTGTGTCTTGCCGCCGCGCGCCGGTACTCCCACTCGGTCGCCGAGACGCCTCTGGAATCGACATTGCCGTATGTGTGGCCGAAGATGCCAAGATAGATGTCGCAGTCGTCGACTTCGGCAAGATACACGCCATCGGCCTTCCGTTCCTGCGCCGGGACCTCCTCAAAAAGGAATACTTCAA
>Ga0256405_10002050_pt1 | contig 49466 bp, 36 predicted proteins | sample RumenRJG_02DNA_FD_189096 | JGI IMG/M metagenome (GOLD analysis project Ga0256405, IMG submission 189096) | Bovine rumen microbial communities from Lethbridge, Alberta, Canada - RJG_02 | ecosystem: Host-associated > Mammals > Digestive system > Stomach > Rumen | place: Canada: Alberta...
ATTTTTATACGAAAGAAGAAAGCTCAAAGATTTATAAACAGGCGTCTTTTGAAACAATGAACGTTAATTATTTAATGTTTCACACTATGGACGTTGAAATTGCGATTGACGACCTTAAAGAAATTTACAATCAAAAGAAATAATTTTATAAATATGACCGAAACTGTCATATTTAGTATGATAAAATAAAAAGAACACGACAAATGGAAGAGTTATATAATAAACATTTTGAAGAAATGACTGGCGCAAATAATCTTGATGAATATTCAGAAGCGGATGTTGATCGGGTTTTGTGTCGTCTTCTAAAATGCTTACCAAATAATGGGAAATTCTATAAGTATCGCAAAGGCGATGGCGAATCTTTTGATAATACTTACGACTCGTTGAAAAACGGCTATATTTGGCTTCCTAAAGCATCAACACTTAACGACGACGTTGACACAACTATCAATTTTGATCCGGAAAAGGATATTGAGGACGTAAAACAATATTTGCGGTCTCACCCTATAGAAGTATTAAAATGGATATTAAAAAAAGCAGAGGAATCCGGTGATAATTTGTTTAGATTTAACAAATTAAACAATGATATGTTTGGCAATGCGCTTTCTTGCTATGATTTGGAAACAGGTAAACTCAATAAATCGAAGGCAATAAATGCGTTATCGAACTATGGATATAGCGTTTCAAAAATAAATAAATTTCTAAATGGAATGGATGATTTCATAAGGAATTTTATGGCGACAAACGAAGACGTTCTAAAACAAATTGCCGAGGACTACCTATCTATAAACAAGAAAATCAGGGATATGGCACACATCTTTTCTTTGTCAGAATGCTATGATTCAGACGCAATGTGGGCATATTATGCGAGCAACAAAGGTTTTTGTATCGAATATGACTTTAAAAAAGTTATGGATCTTCCGATAGTATCAAAGCGATTATTTATGAGTTTTTATAAGGTTTTATACAACGACAAGAAAGAACGATGCTCGTTTTTATTTGATATTAAATATTATCTTGGCGGGTATAAAGATAAAGATTTGCTTGTTGAGTCGAATAGACAAATGATTACCCAACTTATAACAAAACAAGAGAAATGGAGATATGAGCGCGAATGGCGGTTGTTTCTCTGCAATATAGAAAACAAACTGTTTGCGGATATAGTAAGCGCAATTTATATTGATGATTCAATGATTGATACACATAACGGAAAAAAGTTGTTAAATTTGGCTAAAGAACGAAAATGGCGTATTTACATAAGAAAACTTAACTATATCGGTACGGAACACGTTTATGAGCAAGTAAAGGAGGAAGCTAATGGCTAAAAAGGAAGCGAAAGAAAAAGAAGTGAGTTTAGAAACGGTACTATGGAACTGCCGTGTAGCACTACGCGGATTCGGTAGTTTTGAAAAGAACCGAGATGCAATAATCGGGCTTGCCTTCTTAAAATTTGCAAGCGATAAATTTGAAACGAGAAGAAAAGAAATTATAGCAGAATACGGCGACATTTCCGTTTTTACCGAAAAGCCGTCTTTCTATAATTCGCAGAACGTTTATTATTTGGATAATGAGTGCCGTTGGAACTATATAAAAGATCACGCCGGCGACAACGATATAGCAGTAAAAATCGATACTGCAATGAAGAATATTGAAGAAAAGAATCCGATGATTGTCGGCACGTTGCCACAGGGTGCGTACGTCGGACTCGGTGCGCCGAAAGAAAAGTTAAAAGACCTTATCGACGAAATCAATAAGATAAATAAAGAGCGCTTTAACGAAGAAGATTTAATCGGCAGGGTTTATGAATACTTTCTCCAAAATTTTGCGGCATCCGCAACAAAAGAAGACGGCGAATTTTACACTCCCGCGTGCGTAGTAAAACTTATTGCAGAACTTATCGAACCTTTTGACGGAAGAGTTTATGATCCGTGTTGCGGTTCGGGTGGTATGTTTGTTCAATCAATGAAATTCGTGGATAAGCATAATGGCAATAGAAAGAAAATTACCGTTATCGGTCAGGAAAGCAATCCCGAAACGTGGAAACTTGCTAAAATGAATTTGGCAATCCGCGGGATTTCTCACGATTTAGGTCCGAAAAATGACTCCACTTTTACGAACGATTTACATAAAGACACTATCGTAGATTACATTATGGCGAATCCGCCTTTCAATCTGAAAAATTGGCGAAAAGAAGACGAACTTAAAGACGATCCGCGCTTTAAAGGTTATCCGGCAATGCCGCCCGTGTCAAATGCAAACTATGCTTGGATATTGCATATGCTTTCTAAACTTGATGTGGAAAAAGGTATTGCGGGATTTTTGCTTGCTAACGGTGCGTTAAATGCAGGCGCAAGCGGTAATGGCGACGGAGATGATTCTAGCGAAAATGAGCGCTCGCAATATTTACTGCGTAAGACAATATTGGAAAACGATAAAGTAGAAGCAATTATCGTATTGCCCCGTGATATGTTTTATACCACGGATATTTCCGTTACCCTTTGGATTTTGAATAATAACAAAAAAGCGAGAACGCTAAACGGCAGATCCCTGCGTGATAGACGCGGCGAAACGTTGTTTATTGATCTTCGCCGTTGGGATGAAAACGAAGAAGAGTATGCCATAGATAAAGGCAAGAAAAAGAAGAAAACAGTCTTGACCGACGACCAAATTTTAAAGGTTAAAAAGATTTACAACGACTGGCAGTCGGCAGAGTTAACCGACTCCACCGCTTATGCTGTTCCCGAACTTTATAGAAGCGTAAAGATAGACGAAATAAGAGAAAAGAATTATTGTCTTGCGCCGAGTAAGTATATAGAGTTTATCGACCACGACTTGGATATCGACTTTAAAAAGGAAATGGTGCGAATCCAAAACGAAATGAAAGATATTTTAAAGGAAGAAAAAGACTCTCAATCTATGCTTGAAAAGGCTTTTGAAGGTATCGGCTATGGCATTAAATAAATATAAACTCGGTGATTTAATAGAAAATTCAAACACTAAAAATGTTGAGTTAATCTTTGACCTTAATACGGTTCGCGGTATTTCCACGCAAAAGCAATTTATTGAAACTAATGCCGATATGGCTGGGGTGCCGTTAAACAATTATAAAATTGTTCGTCCCCATTATTTTTCTTACGTTCCAGACACCTCAAGAAGGGGAGAAAAAATTTCTTTGGGTTTTAATGTTTCTACAAACACTTATTTGGTGTCGTCTATTTCAACTGTTTTTAAGGTTAAAAGCGAAAACGTTCTTTTACCGTATTATCTTTATATATACTTCAACCGTCCTGAATTTGATAGATACGCACGCTTTAATTCTTGGGGGTCTGCAAGAGAAGTTTTTTCTTGGGAAGATTTGTGTGATATCGATATAGAACTGCCCGATTTGGCTACACAGCAAAAATACGTGGATATCTATTTAGCAATGGTTAAAAACGAAAAAGCCTACGAAAAGGGACTTTCCGACTTAAAACTCGTCTGCGACGGATATATAGAAGACCTACGCCGTAAACACCTTTGCGAAGACATTGGGAAATACATCGCTCAAAAAAATGCAAGAAACACGGATAAAAGTATTGACTGTGTAGTTGGTTTAAGCACAAAGAAAGAGTTTCGGGAAGCGCAGACCCGCGTTAATAGGGAAGAGCTGGGCAACTATAAAATCGTTGCACCAAATGAGTTTGTTTTTGTGCCTACAACTGATACTTGGAAAGTGTTAGCGTTTGCATTAAATAATTTTTGCAAAAAGGTTGTTGTTTCCCCTATATATGAGGTTTTTGCTGTGAAGACAAATGTGATAGTGCCAGAATATCTTTCCATGTGGCTATCTCGTACAGAATTTGACAGATATGCTCGTTATAATTCTTGGGGCTCGGCAAGAGAAAACTTTACATTTGAGGATATGTGTGAAGTGAAAATTCCTATCCCCGATATAGAAGAGCAAAAAGCCATTGCAGATATTTATAAAGTTTACTTAAAGCGCAAAGAAATAAACGAAAAATTAAAAGCACAAATCAAGGACCTTTGCCCTATTCTCATCAAAGGTTCACTCGAAGAAGGAAGATAAAAATGACCGATTACGAAAAATTAAAGAATATTATTGAACAAGCTGAACGGCTACTGCAAAAAAATATTACAAGTGGAGATAGCGAGTTTCAGGCATGGAAAACAAAGGCATCAAGATTTTTAATTAACAAGTTTGGTGATAATAGTTTTGAGTACGACAAATTTAATAAAACATTATTCTCGTTGCCTATTTACACTTTAAATACGCCAAATTCAAGTTTTGTTGTTGCTTGCAAAAGTGGACTTGAAGATTCTATTGCTATTTTTAAAACTTATCTCGAAGAGATGGAAGAGTCGACGGAGATTAAACGAAACGAAAGAAATAATTTTGACACTTCTAAGGTATTCATTGTTCACGGACACGATGGTGAATTAAAACAAGAAGTAGCACGGTTAATAGAAAAACAAGATATTGAAGCTATTATTTTATCGGAACAAGCAAATAAAGGTCGTACCATAATAGAAAAATTTGAAGATTATAGTGATGTTGGCGGTGCGATTTGTTTATTTACCGCTGATGATATAGGAAAAGCAAAGAACGATTCCAACGAAAATCCACGCGCAAGGCAAAACGTTGTATTTGAAGCGGGTTATTTTATAGGAAAACTCGGCAGGGCTCGAGTGATAATTCTTGCCGATAATGGAATAGAAATGCCATCTGACCTTGGCGGAGTTTTATATACAAACAGTAAGGATTGGAAGGTAGATCTCTGTAAAGAATTAAAAGCAATGGGTTTCAATATTGATTTTAATAAATTATTTTAATAAGCAATTAAAAAACTTTTTGAAAAATAAAATTATTATTAAGTATAAATTTTAAGGAAACCAATGGGAGAAGATGTTATGCAAAAAAATCAAAGAAACCAACTAATCAAAAACGCAAACAACTGTATACAGCACAGAACAAATTATTCTGTATTCTAACAATAATTGTTACAATAGTATCATTAGCTGTTATTTTAGTATTAAATGCATTTATAGAAAAATTATTAAGTCTATTTACTTCAACTATTATTGGAATTGTAAGTGGTTTGTTTGCGTCAGTAGTTGTAAGTTGGTTAATTGATATTGCAACATGCAGAAGAAAAAATAAAATCATTCAACAAGAACTGGAAAGTGATTTGTCCGAATTAAAAATGTGGGTAGATGAACTTTTTCAAGCAATGCGAGACACACTTTCTTCTCAAGATAAAAATAAAGGTATGACATTCAAAGTCATATTTGATGAATTTATTTATAAATATAAAGATACATTAACCGTAAATGCATTAGACGATTCTTTTGTAGGAATATACGTATTTATTAATCTTATACTGTCAAAAATTGATAAATTAACTACTGGGGAAGAAAAGGAGTATTTGGTATTGCAATTTGATGATATATCTTTATTTTTAACGTTATCAAAATCAATATTTGATTTTAGAGAAAACATTTTTAATAATGGTAATTATAAATATAATTTTGTTTTTGCTGGAATATATAATTTTCTTTCAACAACACTGCAATATTATGATTTGTTAGAAAAAGAATATAAAAGTAGTTATAGTGATAATGATGGTAAAAAAATAACGAATGGGTAAAGTTATGGATTACAAATTCGAAAGAGGAAGGTTTACCGAAGAAGAACTTGAAAATGCGATAATAGAACTGTTTACAAGCCAAGGTTATACGCACGTCCACGGCGACGATATTCACCGTGAATATAAGGATATTTTACTTATTGAAGATTTAAGAGAATATCTTGTTTCCGCATACCCTTCTTTAACGGAAACGGAAATTAAAAAAGTCATAAGTAAACTTGATAATCTTCCTTATATCCCGTTATATGACGGAAACAGAGAGGTGTTTTGGCTTTTAACACAAGGATTTGACCTTGTAAGAGAAAACCCGAAAGAACTCCCCATACATATTGATTTTATCAACTTTGACGATATAAATAAAAACAATTTCAAAATAGTAAATCAATACGTTGTAGAAATAAGCGGAAACGTGCCGACCGACGTAAAGACGCGCCGACCCGATATGCTTGTTTTTATCAACGGTATTCCCGTCGGTATTTTTGAATTTAAAACCGCCGTAGAAGAGGATAAAACCGTTCACGATGCGTGGAGGCAAATTACGGTGCGTTATAATCGGGATATTCCTGCCCTTATGAAATACTGTATGTTTTCCGTAATATCCGACGGGGCAAATACAAGGCTTGGGACTATTTTTACACCTTATCAATTCTATTATTCTTGGAACAAGGCAAACGAAACCAATACGGTTGCAAACGGTATAAGTTCACTATTTACCATGATTGAAGGCGTTTTTGCAAAAGAACGTATGCTTTCTATTTTGCGTGATTTTATTTTTTATCCGGACAAAGGGAAAGAACAAGACAAGCATAGAGAAGAAGCGATTATTTGCCGTTACCCGCAATTTTTTGCGGCTAATAAAATGCTCGCAAGCATCAAAATGCATCAAAAGCCTAACGGCGACGGGAAAGGCGGCATTTATTTTGGTGCAACCGGTTGCGGTAAGACATACACTATGATGTTTTTATCTCGCCTGCTAATGCTTCGTGACAGCAATGCTTTCCATAATCCTACTATTATTCTTATAACCGATCGTGAAGACCTTGACGATCAAGCGTCAAAGTTATTTGTTAGAGCAACAAAGTATTTAGGCGATACTAACGTCAGAAGCATTGAATCTCGTCAAGATTTGAAAAACACTTTGGGTATGCGTGAAAGCGGTGGCGTTTACATCACCACTATTCAAAAGTTTTGCGAAGAAATCGGCGTATTGTCAAACCGTAGCAATATTATTTGTATTTCCGACGAAGCACACAGGACGCAAACGGGAGTCGGTGCGAAATTAAAGAAAACCGATAAAGGGATTTTTACGACTTACGGATTTGCAGAATATTTGCGCCGTAGTTTTCCTAATGCAACTTATTGCGGATTTACGGGAACGCCCATTGACGAATCTATTGCAGTATTCGGCGATATTGTTGACAGTTATACTATGCGTGAGTCTGCCGACGACGGGATTACCGTACGTATTGCATACGAGCCAAGGCTTGCGCGTGTTGTGCTATCGGATGACCAAGCAAAAGAGATTCAAAAGTATTACAATAAATGTGCCGAGCAAGGTTCTAACCCCGAACAAATAGAAGAAAGTCAAAAAGCAATGAGTCGTATGACTGCTATTTTGGGACATCCCGACAGGCTTAAAAAACTTGCAAATGATATTATAAATCATTATGAAAAATTGTGCTCCGAAAAACCGCAAATCGTCCAAAAAGCAATGATTGTATGCGCGGATAGGTTAGTTGCATATCATTTATATGAAGAACTTATTAAAGTCCGCCCCGATTGGGCTGTTGCCAAAAAATGCGACGACGAAAGAAAATTTACAAAAGAACAACTTGACAAACTGCCTAACGTTGCAAAACTTAATTTAGTCGCGACTCGTGGCGAAACCGATAGAGACAAAGGATACGACAAATTATACAACCTTTGCGGGACGAAAGAATATCGTTCTAAACTTGACGAATACTTTAAAAATGACGATTCGAATTTCAAAATCGCCATTGTCGTTGATATGTGGATTACGGGGTTTGATGTTCCGTCGCTTGCGGTTATGTATATAGATAAGCCGTTGCAGAAGCATACTCTCATTCAAACTATTTCGCGCGTTAATCGTGTATTTGAAGGAAAAGACCAAGGCTTGATCGTTGATTATATCGGCATAAAAGACGAAATGATGGAAGCGATTAAAATCTACGGCGGACCGCAGCAAAGCCCCGTTGATGAAATTTCCATTACTCTCGGAATATTCCGTAATCACTTAAAACTTATAGACGATTTGCTTTGCAATTTCAATGCTACGAAATTTTATGTCGGTTCGCCACTTGAAAGATTGCAATGTCTTAATCTCGGTGCGGAATACGTTCAATCTTCCAAAGAAATGGAATTACGGTTCATGGCGCTTTCGCGCAAATTAAGAGCCGCCTACGGCATTGTGTTCCCTACGGGAGAACTTACGGAAGCAGAAATAAATAAGGCGCAATTCTACTTGGCAATCAGGTCTATTATTTACAAACAAACCAAGCCCGATGTCCCAGACGCCGAAATGATGAACGCCGTCGTTGAAGAAATGGTGAGAAAAGCAATTTCCTGCACAGGCGTGGAAAATATTGTTGACGTTAATAAGTCGGTTGATTTATTTAGCGAAGAATTTGAAAAACAACTTTCTGCGATAGATATGCCTATTACAAAGTTCAACGCACTTATGAAACTTTTGAAAAAGGCTATTTCAGGCTATGGAAAAATCAACAAAGTCAAATCTATAGAATTTGACGAGCGTTTGCGTAAAGTAGTCGAAATATACAATACCCGTGATAAACTTGTGTTTACAAGCGAAGTCATTGCCGATTTTGTCAATGAACTTTCCGACGAGCTAATAAAAATATTTAAGGATTTGGAAGAAGACAAGACTTCGTTTGAAAAAATGGGCATCACCTACGAAGAAAAAGCATTTTACGATATTCTGGTAAAAGTCCGTGATGATCACGGGTTTGTTTTTGAAGACGAGAAATGTATTGATTTAGCGAAAAAAATAAAAGTTCTCGTTGATGATAACTTACAATATGCCGATTTCTTTAAGAGAGATGATATAAAAAATTTATTGAACGAAAAACTGACTGTTCTATTATATAAAAATGGGTATCCGCCCGAATGGGACGAAGAAGTTTTTGAAAAGGTCATGGAGCAAGCCGAAAACTTTAAAAAGTTTAACTAAAGGAGCAATAAAATGGCAAATGAAAATGATTTTGATTTATATGTCGGTAAAATCATGAAGGCATGTCAAAGCATTGAACATGACATAAAACTTATTTATTGTGGGATGCGTGAAGATGCAAATAATGAAGATTTTGACAGTGTGTATGACTCAATAAAGAAAACTACGCTTGGTCAAACTTTAGATAAACTTTATAAGATTGACCATACATACGCTCATCCCTTTTTTAGTGAAAGTGATTATAAAATTCTTAATAATATAACTAATATTCGCAATTACTGGGCGCATCAAGGATATATTGATTGGATATACACTAATTCGAAATATACTTTTCCCCAAAAATGGCAACAATTACAAACAGATTATAACAAAATATACCCTTTGTCCGAACAAACAGAAAAAATAAGGTTACAATTCTTTGGAATAGATACCGATGAAGACGAGTAAGCACAAATAATAAGGAAATAACCAATGCTCTTATACGGCTGAATATAGATCTATTACATACAGCGACTTTAAGGAATTGACGTCTGAAATCCTGCGTGCGTTTATAGCCAAGGTGCTGATTTACGAAAAGCAGAAAATTGACGGACATATCAGACACACAATCGAAATCATGTACAACTTTGTCGGAGCCGTTGAAATCCCCGACTTCGACTGAAACAAACAAGAGAAAAGGCGTGGCATCACGCCACGCCTGATTCTCAAAGAACAGCCTTACCGAAAATTCCCTAATGGAAGTGCGGTAAAACCGTTCTTTTTATCTTTAAATACTTTTTAATTATGCGATAACGCTTTTGATAACGTAACGATAGTTGCCTTCTTGGATCATTACGGGAACTTTAATGACCTTTTTACCGCTTACGTCGTATGCGTTATTTGTAAAACTTATAACGGTATAAGTTCCGCTACCGTACTTTGCGGGAACGCTTGCGCGGAAGGTAGAGCAGTTCAATTTGATCTTGTTGCCGTTGCCGTCGACTATATTGGAAACGACGTCGTCGTTTGCGTTAAGTCTTACTACCGATACCGTTTGAACGTCTGCGGTTTGGTTGCTGGGCACTCTCATGCTCAAACTGTAAGAATTGGTCTCGAATACCGAACCCCTTATGACGGTATATAAACTCTCGTTATCGTAAGTGCCGGCTACTTTCTTAAAGGTTTTTTCTTGTCCGTTTACGGTAACCGTACCCTTTTTCTTACCCGAGTAATCGGCAAAGACTTCGTAATCTAAAGAGTCGTCGGAAGAGTCGAACTTTTTATAAGAAGCGTAAGGGGAAAACGTGCTGTTGAATATAACTTTGGAATATATAGAACTGCCCGAGTAATCGCCGTCCGTTATGCTTAAATTATATTCCGCATATCCGCCCGAAGAAACTTCGTATTTTTTAGCGTCCGCATTGTCGTTTATACTTTCGTTAGCATTATTCAAACGCTTGAAAGCGTAAGTCATATTGCCGATAAGTTGAGTCGAGTCGCCGTCAACGTAATAAACGTCGTACTCAAAACTTTCGCTATCCAACCAACCGATGGACAACATATTTAATTGGTTGACGTTGCTACAACCGACAAATACGCCGACTGTCGCGCCTATAACGGTCAAAACGAGTAAAACTACCAATATCTTTTTCATATACACCTCAAAAAATTAGCGTTATAGATAATAAATAACGATTATAAAGTATTGTAACATATTTACAAAAAAATATCAAAGAAGATTTACTATCCTTTTTAAAAACTTTTATATTTGTCGTAATGTACCGATTTTTACCCAACTACAGGTTGAAAAGGTCTCGTTTTATGTGTTATAATCGGTAAAAGAGTTTTAAGGAAAGGTCGCAAATGATAAATTTGTTTTTAGGTAACGATACGGATTTTTGTACCGATTCGATTTTGGAACATTTAAAAAGTTGCGGAGACGGAAGAAATATCTTTATAATCGCCCCCGACAGTTACTCTTATTCTATCGAAAATAAACTGTCTAAAATACAAGGTTTGGGGTTAAAAGCCGAAGTAATGAGTTTTAGTCGTTTGGCTATGCGTATTTTAGGCAACAAAATCAATAAGTGTTTGACCCCCGTCGGTTGTACTATGATAATGACCAAGGCGTTATTTTCCATAAAAGATAAACTTAAGTATTACGGAAAAAGCCTTGCGGCAAAAGGTTTTGTAAACGAGATATACAGTTCTATCACCGCATTGAGAAACAGCGGTATTTCGGTGGACGCTCTAAAAACGGTAGCGTCTACCATGAAAGGCTATTCCAAAGGCAAGACCGAAGATCTTGCCGAAATATACAACGCTTATTTAGGCGAACTTTCGGGCAAGTATAACGACCCTACAACAAGGCTCGAAGCGTTGGTAAAGGCGATACCTTATCAAAGTGTCGTAAAGGATAGTATCTTTTGTTTCGTCGAGTTTTACGCTTTTAACAGCGTGGAATATCAAGTACTTTCGGCAATTTTTAAAACGGCTTACCAAGTCAACGTCGCTCTTATCGACCAAGTCGGCGGATTAGGTAATCAAAGCGTTTATCCCGACGTTACTTGCGAAACGGTAAAAAAATTGGCAAAAGATTCGGGCGTAGCCTACAAAAGGATAAACGCTTATACCGTCTTGGACGATTTTGCGCTTGCTATTTCAAATCGGCTATTCGACGTTACGCCGATAGACCCTATCGAGCCTAAAATAAAACTCAAATTATTTACTCCGCCCACACCCCAAGACGAGATTGACGAAGTTTTGAGAGAGATAGCAAAACTCGTAAGAAATGGTATGCGTTATAGAGATATTTGCGTGGTTGCAGGCAACGTAAACGATCCGACTATAGATAGTGCTTTCGAAGATTTCGGGATACCCTTTTTTAAGGATAAAAAAGCGCCTTTAAGCGACGAGCCGTCAATAAAATTCGTATTATATACCATTAAAGCGGCTATCAATAATTTGGACAGAAATAGCGTTATCTCGCTTTTACGCAACCCGTTAAGCGGGGTAGACCCAATCGAGTCGATGATATTCGAGAATTTCGTTTTGCGTTACGGTATCGATCACGTTAGGTTTAAAGAACCCTTTGATTTCGGAGACGAGACCGAAAGAGAAATTGCCGAAAAGGTGCGTAGGCAACTTACGGATATTCTTATAACTCTACCGCAAAGCGCCACGGTGGATAGGTACGTTCAACTTTTAAAAGAGCATTTGATAAACGTCGGGTTCGACCAAAGATTAAAGACATTTTTCGATTCCTTCGGCGGAGTCGGGGACGTTGCGGAAAGAAGCGCGCAGGTGCCTTTAAGGTTAAAAGAAACTTTACGCACGAGCGAAGAGTTGTTGCAAGGTTTCAATTTAAAACTCGCCGACTTTTACGACTTGTTAAGGTCGTCTTTGGATAGCGTTAAACTCTCTCTTATCCCTTCAACCGTAGATAGCGTTTATATCGGAGCCGCAAAGGATTGCAAATACGAAAACGTAAAAGCGATGTTCGTTATAGGCGCCGAAGAAGGCAAAATACCCCAAGAGACCCAAGACGGCTCGATATTAACGGCAAAATTCCACAACGAATTGCAGTTGAGAGATATAGTCGTTCGTCCCGAAGTTAAAGAAGAAAACAAATATGCAAAATTTTCTCTTATCGAAATACTTTGCAAACCTTCCGAGTATTTGGTCGTAAGTTGTCCCAAAGTCGCGGTCGACGGCTCTATTATAAACCCGTCGGAAATAATGTCTATGCTAAAATCTTTGTTTGGCGTAGAGTATAGCACCACCCTTTCTCATACCTTTGCCGAGTTGACGGTAAGTGAAAAGCAAAGCGTAAAATTGGCGTCTTACGGCATAAGAAACGACTTGGAAAGGTTGGACTCATATCGGGCGTTACTGTCAAATTTGAACCAAGAAGACAGATTTAAAATAAAAAGGATATTCGAGCATCGCAACGAGACGGTGATTGACCGTGGCAAAGATCTATTTTTGCCAAATAATAAATTAAGCGTAAGCAAAATAGAAAGGTACTATCGTTGTCCTTACGTGTTTTTCGTGCAAGACGGTTTAAAGGCTAAAGAAAAAGTCAGTCCCGACGTACAAGTAAACGAGACGGGCGTTTTTATCCACGCCGTTTTGGAAAAATTCTTTATGGGACACAAAAAAACTTACGAATCTTATTCGAGAGATAGAATATTGGATATATCAACGGATATAGCCGAATCGCTAATTGATAGCGACCAAAGACTTAAATCGTTGCGTAAGGAAGAAGGGTCGAGACGGGTCGAGAATATGATACTCGAAGCGGCGACGATAACCGCCGACCTTGCCGAATTATCCAAACTCGGGTCTTTCCGTCCGTTTTTGTTGGAAGTATCTTTCGGGGACTACCCGGGCGCTCATTTCCCCCCGATAAAACTTGATTCGGGTACTATTTTAACGGGTAAGATAGACAGACTTGACCGTTTTGAAAAAGAAGTTATAGCCATCGACTACAAAACGGGTTCGGTAAAATCGGGTTTGGATAACGTTTATTTCGGGGAAAAGATACAGTTATACGTCTATCTAAACGCTTTAAAAGACAGCGATTTTATCCCCGTCGGCGCATTTTATCAAGGCTTGGAATCAAAGTACGGCAATAAGGATTTTGCGTTTAAAGGATACGCTTATAAAGGACAGATCAAAGACGGGCTGGATAATATATTAAAGTTGGATAAGAACTTTGTGGCGGACGGCAAAAGCAAATTATTGCCCTTGACTATTCAAAAGGGAAAATTAAAAAGTAACGCGGAAATGTCTATAATTACCGCCGACGAGTTCGATTCCGTTATGGATTATACAAAAAGACTTTTGAATAAAGCCGACGGATATTTAAGGCAAGGGCTTATCTCGCCGTTACCGTTGGAAAAAGAGTGCAAGTATTGTAACGCAAAAAATATTTGTTACGAAGCCGACCCGAAAGTGCGTAAAAAATATGCGATCACCATCGAAGCGTTTAAAAATAAGGAATAACTAATATGAAGTGGACTGAAAACCAAGAAAAAGCCATAAATTGGCGTAATAACGATCTTATAATAAGCGCGGGCGCGGGTTCGGGTAAAACTACCACCATGATAGAACGCGCGGTAAAACTAATATCCGAAGGGGTGCCTATCGAACGTATGATGATACTCGCTTTTAACGTCAACGCCGCGGCGGAGATAAAAGCGAGATTAAGAAATAGATTGATAGAGTTTGCCAAATCCAATCCCGAAAAAATAGATTTGATAAAGACGCAGTTGGATAATTTTTACTTGGCGGATATAGGCACTATCCACGGCTATTGTAATAAGATAGTCGCCGAGTTTTTCGAGCAAATTGGACAGTCGCCCGACCTTGACGTTTTGGACGAAGCGGACGCAAAGGAACTTCAAGCGAGAGCAATGAAAAACGCTCTTCAAAAATACGAAGCCGACCCCGAGATAAGGGACCTTTTAGATAAGTTGTCTTTAAGAAAAGACGACGCTTTTACCGATCTCGTTCGTACGGTATACGATTATATGGTAACTCAATCGGATAGAGAATGGTGGTTGGAAAACTCTTCCAAAACTTTGACTCAAACCGAATTTATATATTCTTCCCCTTCGATATTCGTTACGAGTTACGTAGCGAACCCCGCAAAGGTGTTTGCCGATAGAGTTAGAGAGTTAAGAACTTACGGCGTGGATATAAACGACGTCGCAAGCGTCAAATACGCCGACGGTCTACTTGGCATTTTGGAATTATTCGAGAATTGTTCAACGATAGACGAGTTATACGACGCTTATACCAATAAAGAAAATAATCCAAGACGTTCTCCGTCTAAAACAACACCCTACGATCCGATTTTGATAGAAAGGCTATCCGAAATATGTAAAGAGTTCAACGCAGTTTACCTTAAACTTTTAGACGGGATATTTAAAGACGTATCTTTTGACGATCTTCTTTCCTATCGCAATCACGCAAGCGAGCAAATACGAGTTTTGGTAAAAGCGGTTAAAATATTCCAAAACGAGTACGACGCCATAAAACAAGCCGAAAAACGAGTGGATTTCGACGATTTGCAAAGATACGCTTGGGAAATACTTAAAATAGACGAGATAAGAGCCGAATTGGTATCTCGACACGATCACGTTTTCGTGGACGAAGTGCAAGACGTCAACTACGTTCAAAACAGTATAATAAGAGCGTTAGCGCCAAAAGACGGACTGTTTATGGTCGGCGACGTCAAACAAAGTATATACCGTTTCCGTTTGGCTGAACCAAAGATCTTTTTAAAAACTTTTAACGAGTGGAATAAAGAGAATAAGGCTTTATTTTTTAAAACGAATTATCGTTCGGATCCCCATATACTTACCTTTGTCAACAAGATCTTTTCGCTTTTAATGACCGAAGGTTTCGGAGACTTGGATTATAAAAATGACGGCGCTTTCGTAGTTGAAGATAGAGAAATATATACCGAAGTCCCGCCCGTTTGCGTACTTCAACCCGAAGGGGGAACTCAAAAAGAATTGGAAAAACCGCAAGCGACGGGGGATTACGATATTTTTGAGTCTTTAACGGAAGAAGACGAAGACTCGGGTCAAGAAGCGGGTCTTATATATAACTATATCCAAAGTATATTGGGCAAAAAAATCACCGTTAAAGGGGAGATAAGGACGGTGGAATATAAAGATATAGTCATACTGTGTCGCGCTCGTGCTCACGCAAAAAAAATAATCAAAGCCCTATCGTCCGAAAACGTTCCTTTAAATTTAGGTACGTTTGAAGAAAGTATCGGGGGAAAAGAGTTGGACGTTTTGATGGATTACTTGGCGGTTTTGGATAATCTTTACGACGATTATTCGCTTATTTCCGTCCTTCACTCTTATATCGGCGGTATGACCAATAACCAACTTGCCGACGTTAGACTTAATTATCCCAAAGCGTCGTCTTTTGCCGACGCCTGTTTAAGTTACGCCGACGCCGATCACGCTTACTCTTCTAAACTTAAAAGCATATTCGAGCAAATGGACAAGTTTAGAACTTTGTCGTCCGTTTTGGAAATGTCCGCTTTCGTAAAAACCGTACTCGAAGAAACCGGTTTTGCGACCTATATCGCGTCGTCGAAGGGGGGGCTTCAAGTCATCGCCGCATTAAACGGTTATATATATTCGTTAAAAGGCAAGAGTTACGCCGACGATCTTCACTCTTTGGTTTTGCACTATCGTCAAAACGAAAAACCAAAACTAAAAGGGGTTTTGACCGACCTTAAAGGGGTATCTTTTTATACTTGCCACGAGACGAAGGGTTTAGAATATCCCGTGGTAATAATGGCGGGGTTAGACAAGTATTACGACGCTTCTCGCGGTACGGTATACGCGGATAACGATTTTGGCATCGCGATGAAGTATTTTGAGCCGAAAAACAAAGTTATCTACGATACTTTTGATATGAAAGCGATAAGTCTCAAAAAGAAAATGCAAGAAAAAGAAGACGCCTTACGTCTTTTATACGTAGCGTTGACTCGTGCGCAGTCTGTCTTGTGCGTTTGTATGCCAAAGCCTTTCGGTAACACCAAACTATTAGCCGAAAACTCGACGTCTTTCGGGGAATTGTTCCGAAACTGTTTTTCATACGATCCTACTCTTAACGCATACGTTCAAAAACTTGCCCCGAAAGAATTTTCTATATCTTTAGAAGAGAAAGTCGCATATCCCGAAGAGTTGCCTAAAGATAAAGAAATAGAAAGTATTTTATCGTTTAGTTATCCTTATAAAAAGGCTACTGGGTTAAGAAGCAAATACAGCGTGTCCGAGGTCAATTCGGGCGAAGCCTTGACCTTGCCCGCTTTCTCGGACGAGCAAGAAAACAACGTCAGGGGTACAAATTATCACTTGGTAATGCAATATATAGATTTGTATTGCCAAACTTTAAAGGAAGTGGAAGAAAATATCCAAAGTATGGTTTTGGACGGGCTTTTATCCCCCGACCAAGCCGAAGAAATAGACCCTAACGAAATACTCGCTTGTTTAAATTCCCCTATCGGCAAAATGGCTCGAGAAAACGAGATAATGCGAGAAAAGAGATTTGTTTTAAGAAAGAAAGCGTCCGAATTGTTCGATGACGGCGGGGACGACTATACTCTTATACAAGGCACTATGGATATGTTGATATTAGGCGAAGAGACCGTCGTCGTGGACTTTAAAAAGTCTTCGGCAAGTGTTCCTAAACTTAAAGAACGCTATAAAAAACAACTCGATCTATACGCCGAAGCCGTAGAGACTTCACTTGGCAAAAAGGTGGATAAAAAATTGTTATACGTCTTTGGAAGAGATATTATAGTTTCGCTTTGATTTATTTATAAGTCGTAATTATTGCAAAAATAAGAGTTGATTATATGTCCAAAAAATACAGTAAAAAATTGTTTTGAACAGTTTTTTTGCGAGTTTTTCGCGTGATATAATAAACGCATATTTTAATTTTTTCGGAGGCACAAATGAAAGAGGGATTTGATAATGCGGCTTATTTAAAAAATCAATACGAAAGGATATCTCAACGCGTCGAGATGTTTAGCAAGTTGTATTTGGAGTTTGGCGGAAAACTGTTTGACGATTATCATGCGTCGAGAGTATTGCCCGGCTTTAATCCCAACGCTAAAATGATGCTATTGGAAAAATTTAAGGATAAGGCGGAAATAATCATTTGTATATCTGCCCACGACATCCAATCCAAAAAGACGAGAAGCGACATAGGTATTTCTTACGAAGACGAAGTAATAAGACTCGAAGAAATATTCCGCAAAAGGGGTTTGCCCGTCAACAATATAGTTATAACTCAATTTAGAGAAGAGCCTTTGGCAATAGAGTTCAAAGAAAAATTGACCGCAATGGGTAAAAACGTCAGCGTTCATAGACCTATCGCAAATTATCCCGGCAACGCCGAATATATAGTTAGCGATCAAGGTTTTGGCGCAAATCCGTATTTGCCTACCGAAAAACCCTTGGTAATAGTTACCGCCCCCGGTCCCGGAAGCGGCAAAATGGCTACTTGCTTAAACGAGTTATATCACGAGTATAAACTCGGCAAAAAAGCGGGATATGCAAAATTCGAGACCTTCCCCGTTTGGAACTTGTCGTTGGATCACCCCGTAAATATCGCGTACGAAGCGGCGACGCTGGATCTTAACGACCAAAATATGATAGACAGTTATCACTACAATAAATACGGCGTAGTTACCGTCAACTACAACAGAGATATAAATATATTCCCCGTAGTTAGGACTATGCTTCAAAAAATAACCGGTCGCGACGATATATATTTCTCGCCTACCGATATGGGCGTAAATATGATAAAGTCGGCGATATACGACGACGAAGCGGTAAGAGTTGCGGCTAAAAACGAGATAATCCGTCGTTACTACAACGCTCTTTACGATCAAAAACGCAATAAATGCGGGGAAGAAATGGTCAATAACGCCATACTTCTTATGCGTAAAGCGGGCGTTACCGAAAGCGATAGAGCAGTCGTTTCTTACGCCGAAGAAAAACAACGCAAGAAAAATTGTCCCGCCGTCGCGATAGAACTTCCCGATGGTACCGTAATAACCGGTAGAGACAATAGGGCTATGAACGCGTCGGCTTCGGCGGTATTCAACGCCGTCAAGTATTTGGCGGGCATCGACGACAAAATTAAACTTTTAGCCCCCGAAATGATAGAGCCGATCTTAAATCTTAAACGCAACGTATTTAAGTACAGACGTAAGTTCTTAACTCTCGAAGAAGCATTGATCGTCTTGGCTTACAGTTCGTCAAGCGGAGACGAGATCCTCAAAAAGGCAATGGACGCACTCGCATTGTTATCGGGTAGCGACGCTCATAGCACCGTAATGCTTGCCGACCACGAAAAACGCAGTTTTAGACAACTCGGCATCACGGTAACTTGCGACGCGGTTACCCCCGACTTCAATAAAATTTTATATTAAAAATTTTTCAATACCCGCGTAAGGAATTTGTATTTGCCCTTGTGCGGGTATTATAATTATTGTATAGATTTGATTTTAACTATTTAATATATGGTAACGTATATTATATATAGTTATTCAATATAAAATATAAAAAGACATTATTTAAAGGAGATATAAATTATGACGTACGTTGAAGAAGTTTACGCAAAGTTGGAAAAAGAAAATCCAAATGAAAAAGAATTTTTGCAAGCCGCAAAAGAAATTTTATTCAGTTTGCAACCCGTATTCGATAAGCATCCCGAATATCAAAAGGCGTCCCTTTTGGAAAGATTTGTCGAACCCGAGCGTATTATTATGTTTAGAGTACCTTGGGTGGACGACAAAGGCGTAGTTCAAGTCAACAAAGGCTACCGCGTACAATTCAACAGCGCCATAGGACCGTATAAGGGCGGTTTAAGATTTCACCCGTCCGTAAATCTCTCGATTTTAAAATTCTTGGGATTAGAGCAAATACTTAAAAACAGTCTTACCACTTTGCCGATAGGCGGCGGTAAGGGCGGTAGTAACTTTGATCCTAAAGGCAAGAGCGACGCCGAAGTTATGCGTTTCTGTCAAAGTTTTATGACCGAATTGTCTCGTCATATCGGCGCTGACGTCGACGTACCCGCGGGCGATATAGGCGTAGGCGGTAGAGAGATCGGTTTCTTGTTCGGTCAATACAAAAGACTTCGCGACGAGTACACGGGCGTTTTGACGGGCAAAGGTTTGACCTACGGCGGTAGTTTAGGCAGAAAGGAAGCCACCGGTTACGGTTTGTTGTTCTTCGTAAAAGAAATGTTGGAATATAACGGACAAAAGACCCAAGGTAAAGTCGCAGTCATATCAGGTTCGGGTAACGTTGCTATTTACGCTTGCGAAAAAGCGACCGAAATGGGTATGAAAGTCGTTGCGATGAGCGACTCTAACGGTTATATCTACGACGAAAACGGTATCAACTTGGACGTTGTCAAGGATATTAAGGAAGTTAGAAGAGCAAGAATATCCGAATACGTCAAAGCAGTTCCCACCGCTAAATATTGTGAAGGTTGCAAAGGTATTTGGTCAATTAAATGCGATATAGCCTTACCTTGCGCAACTCAAAACGAGATAGACGAAGAAAGCGCTAAACTTTTGGTCAAAAACGGAGTTAAGGCTGTAGGTGAGGGCGCAAATATGCCAAGCACGTTAGAAGCCATCGAAGTATTCCGTGCAAATAAGATATTGTTTGCTCCCGCAAAAGCGGCAAACGCCGGCGGCGTTGCAACTTCCGCTTTGGAAATGAGTCAAAACAGTATGCGTTTGTCTTGGTCTAAAGAAGAAGTCTTTGAAAAACTCGAAGGCATTATGAAAGGCATCCATACCAACTGCGCGAAAGCGTGCGAAAAATACGGCACGGGTTACGATCTCGTTTACGGCGCAAATATCGCAGGCTTCGAGAAAGTCGCCGACGCTATGATGGCGCAAGGCATCGTATAATATAAAACTTTGCGTTTGTCAAGAGTTTTTTGACCACTATTTTTTAACGACTTTAAAGGCAAAACCTCGGTTTTGCCTTTTCTTTTTGACCCCGTTTCTTTGATAAGTTTAGTTTGAGTTAACCCCGTTTGTCTACCTATAGTAAGTCGCTTTTGTTTTAAGACGTCCCGATTTTGGACGTTTTTAAAAACCTTGCTTTTAAAGGGGTGTTTGTTCTCGTCTAAAAACGTCTTAAACGACGGGCGCCGTCTTCTAAAAACAGTTTGTATGTTTAGTATTTTTAAACACAATATATTGTGGTTGTGTATAAAATCTCTACTATATGTAGTATTTTTACAGTTAAAAAGTCTTTTTTAGTATTGACATTGATTTTTGCTCGCATTATAATAAAAGAGAAGATTTAGGAAGGCGACTCGCTACGTACTTGACCTAATTTTTTTTACTCTCTCAAATATCCGGCGATCGCTTTTTACGGAGGTTAAATAAATGTACAGAATTAAGAAAAGAGACGGTTCTATCACTGATTTCGATCTTAAAAAGATCGAGGTCGCAATGCAAAAGGCTTTTGAAGCCACTCACACCCCTTACGAAAAAGACGTATTGGATATGTTGACCTTAAAGGTCACCGCGGAATTTGCACCCAAGGTCAAAGACGGTCTTATCGCCGTTGAAGATATTCAAGACAGCGTCGAAGTCGTTTTGATACAAGCGGGCTACGTTGCCGTTGCAAAAGCGTATATTCTTTATCGTAAAAATCACGAAACAATAAGGGATATAAAATCCACCGTCATCAACTATAAAAAGACCATTGACGATTACCTTCACGTCAAGGATTGGAGAGTTAAAGAAAACAGTACCGTTACTTATTCGGTAGGCGGTTTGATCCTTAACAACTCGGGCGCTTTGACCGCTAACTATTGGTTGTCCGAAGTTTACGATAACGAGATCGCTTCCGCTCACCGCAATTCGGATATCCATATCCACGACCTTTCCATGCTTACCGGTTACTGCGCCGGTTGGTCTTTAAAACAACTTATCAAAGAAGGCTTGGGCGGTATCACCGGTAAGATCACTTCTTCCCCCGCAAGCCACCTTTCCACTCTTTGTAACCAAATGGTCAACTTCTTGGGCATCATGCAAAACGAGTGGGCGGGCGCACAAGCGTTCTCTTCTTTCGATACTTATTTAGCCCCCTTCGTAAAGGTAGATAACCTTACTTATAAAGAAGTAAAACAATGTATCCAATCCTTTATTTACGGCGTTAATACTCCTTCTCGTTGGGGTACTCAAGCACCTTTCACCAATATCACTTTGGACTGGGTAGTACCTAACGACCTTGCCGAATTGAATTGTATCGTCGGCGGTAAGGAAATGGATTTCAAATATAAAGACTGCGTTAAGGAAATGGCGATGGTCAACAAGGCGTTTATCGAGATAATGATCGAAGGCGACGCCAACGGCAGAGGATTCCAATATCCTATCCCCACCTATTCCATTACGAGAGATTTTGACTGGAGCGAGACCGAGAACAATAGATTATTGTTTGAGATGACCGCAAAATACGGTACTCCTTATTTCTCCAACTACATCAACAGCGATATGGAACCGTCTGACGTTAGAAGTATGTGCTGTCGTTTGCGTTTGGATTTGAGAGAATTACGCAAAAAATCGGGCGGTTTCTTCGGTAGCGGCGAAAGCACCGGTTCTATCGGCGTAGTTACCATCAATATGCCTCGTATCGCTTATCTTTCCGAAGACGAAGACGAGTTCTTCCAAAGACTCGACAAGATGATGGATATAAGCGCTCGTTCCTTAAAGGTCAAGAGAGACGTTATTTCCGAATTATTGGAAAACGGTTTGTATCCTTACACCAAACGTTATTTGGGTACGTTCAATAATCACTTCTCGACCATCGGTTTGGTAGGTATGAACGAAGCGTGCTTAAACGCTAAATGGTTAAAGGTCAACCTTACTCAACCCGCCGCTCAAGAGTTTACCAAAAAGGTACTCAATCACATGAGAGAACGTTTGTCCGACTACCAAGAAATGTACGGCGATTTGTATAACTTGGAAGCGACTCCCGCCGAGTCCACTTCTTACCGTTTGGCAAAACACGACAAGGCAAGATATCCGGATATGATATTTGCCAATATGGACGGCACTCCTTACTATACCAACAGTTCTCACCTTCCCGTCGGATATACCGAAGACATCTTTACCGCTTTGGATATTCAAGACGAGTTACAAACTTTGTACACTTCGGGTACGGTATTCCACGCTTTCTTGGGTCAAAAACTTCCCGATTGGCGTTCCGCCGCTAAATTGGTAAGAAAGATCGCCGAAAACTATCGTTTGCCTTACTACACGATGTCCCCTACCTATTCGGTATGTGCGGAACACGGCTATTTGGCGGGCGAAGTTCACAGTTGTCCCGTTTGCGGTAAAGTTACCGAGATATACAGCCGTATAACCGGTTACTATCGTCCCGTTCAAAACTGGAACGACGGTAAATCTCAAGAGTTTAAAGATCGTCGTACCTACGATATCGACCACAGCGTTTTAAAGAAAGAGAAGAAGACGGAAGAAGTTTGCGCTTCACCCGTTAAGACCCCTTCCGGATCGTTGACCAACCTTACGCTTTTCACGAGAAAGACTTGTCCTAACTGCCGTATGGCAAAGATGCTTTTGGATAAAAAAGGCATTTCTTACGACGTAGTAGACGCCGAAGAAAACGTAGAGTTGACCAACGCTTACGGCGTTAAATCCGCGCCTTCCTTGGTTATCCCCAAAGACGACGGGGCGGAAGTTATCGTAAACGTTAGCAATATCAAGGCTTATATCGAAAGTCTTTGATAAATAATTAAAGAATATTTGCTCTAAACGGCTATTTTGCGGTTTAGAGCATTTATTAAATATAAAGGAGTAAATATGTACGATATATTGATAATAGGCGCAGGCATGGCGGGTATGACCGCGGCTTTGTATGCAAAGAGAAACAATAAAACCGTTATGCTTATCGAAAAAGAAGCGATAGGCGGTCAAATAGCAAGTTCCCCGAGAGTGGAAAATTACCCGACTATCCCGTCTTTAAGCGGACTCGAATTGTCCGATAAGGTTTACGAACAAATCGCCGATTACGTCGATTTCGACGTGGACAAGGTCGTATCTTTGGAAAAGAAAGACGGTATATTTACCGCTGTTACCGAGTACGGCAACACCTATCAAGCGCTGACCGTTATTATCGCAAACGGAGTTAAACACCGCAAATTGCGTTTGCCTAAAGAAGAAGAGTTTATAGGCAACGGCATCAGTTTTTGCGCGGTTTGCGACGGCGCGTTTTATAAAGATCAAGACGTAATATTAGTCGGCGACGGCAACACCGCTTTGCAATATTCTTTGTTGCTTAGCGACGTTTGCAAAAGCGTAAAAGTTTGCACTCTTTTCGATAAGTTCTTCGGCGACGAAAGTTACGTCAAGGCTTTAAGAGAAAAATCAAACGTTCAAATCATACATAATTTAGCGTCTATCGGTTTTAAAGGAGAAGACAAACTCGAAGGCGTTATCTTTAAAAACACTCAAACGGGTGAAGTCGTGGAGTACGACTGCAAGGGTTTATTCGTTGCGATAGGGCAAATACCCGACAACAAGATTTTTGAAAATCTTGCCGACTTGGACGATCTCGGATATTTTAAAGCGGACGAAACTTGCCGCACTCGTACCGAAGGTTTGTTCGTTGCGGGCGACACTCGTACCAAAACTTATCGTCAACTAACTACCGCCGCATCGGACGGCGCTACCGCCGCTTTATCCGCTTGCGATTATATTTTAAAAAAATCTAAATAATGAAAATAGTAGGTTTAGAAAAATTGTCTTTGGTGGACTTTGACGGATACGCCGCTTGTACGGTGTTTACGGGCGGTTGTAACTTCCGTTGTCCTTTTTGTCATAACGGTCCGTTGGTTTTGGGCGTAGGCGCTCTTGAAGAATATTCGCAAGACGAGATTTTTGCCTATTTAAAAAAGCGTGCGGGCGTATTGGAAGGCGTGGTGATCACGGGCGGAGAACCTACCTTGCAAAAAGATCTCGACGTATTTATAGCAAAGGTCAAAGAGTTGGGTTATAAAGTAAAATTGGACTCTAACGGCACCGCGCCCGCCGTTTTGCAAAATTTGATCGACAAAGGCTTGGTAGACTATATAGCGATGGATATAAAGTCGTCCAAAGAAGGCTATCCCGTAGCCACCGGCGTGCCTTTTGACAGTAAGATAGAAGAAAGCGTAAAGATACTGTTGCAAGGCAAAGTCCCTTACGAATTTAGAACGACGCTCGTCCACGGGTTGATAAACGAATACGATATAAGACAAATGGCAAAATGGGTCAAAGGCGCTCAAAAATTTGTTTTCCAACGTTTTGTCGATAGAGAAGGTTGTATAGAGCGGGGCTTGCAAGAAATGGATAAAGCCACCGCTTTGCGTTACGTTAAAATATTTGCCGAAGAAGGTATAAACGCCGTTTTACGCAACTACGACTAACTTGACAAGCATACCCGTTTTCGGTATATAATTAAAAGGTATGTGTAATAAGCTCGTTTTAAATGTTTTTAATAAAAGTTGCGACAAACTTCACGATTTTATTTCTCAATATCCTTACGTTGAGCCTTTTAACGTCGAACGTATTTTCGACGTCTCTTTTTCTGCGGATAAAGACCTTACTTTTGATCTATATCGCCCCATAAATACCGACGTTTTGCCGGTGATTATAGATATACACGGGGGCGGTTGGTATCGTGGACGTAAGGAAAACAACAAGGCGTTCGCTATGGAATTGGCTAAAAAAGGTTTCGCCGTTTTTTGTCCCGAATACACGCTATCGCCTACAGCCGACGTGAGAGTTCAAGTCAAACAAATAGTATCTTTCGTAAATTGGTTAGAACAAAATCATCAAGAGTATCGTTGCGACTTAAACCGCGTTTTTCTTTGCGGAGATTCGGCGGGCGGACAACTTGCTTCTACCTTGCTTAACTGCACTTTAAATAAAAGAGTTGCCGAGTATTTTAAGGTATCTACTTCTTTACGTCCCGTCGGGGCGTGTTTTATCGGCGGTGTGTTATACGTTGACAAAATGGCAAGGCTTCCTTTGATGTCGGCTTTTTTTAAGCCTATACTCGGCAAAAAATATTCGAGATCGAGACTTTTGGATTATCTTAATTTTCCCGATAACGTTTCCGACGATTGTCCCCCTATATTATTGGTTACGTCGGACGAAGATTTTATGAAAAGGGATTCGGTCAAAGCCGAAAAGGCGCTTTCTAAAAAGGGGATAAAATGTGAACTTTTCAGTTGGGGCAAGTCCAAAGATAAAAAACGCAAACTTTCCCACGTGTTCAATATAATATATCCTAATTGGGAAGAATCTTTGGTTACAAATACTAAAATATGCGCGTTTTTTACGTCTATAAGCGCGCAAGTAGGTAGAGATAATGAAAACTGATGTCGAAAAATTCGATATGATAATAATAGGGGCGGGTAGCGGATGCTTGTCTTCCGCGCTTTTTGCTTGTCAAAAAGGTAAAAAGGTCTTACTGCTCGAAAAATCGAATAGAGTCGGCGGTTATAACGCCGTACACCGAGTCGGCAGGTTTTCTTTTGAACCAAATTCTCGTGGGATACCGAGCGATTTTTTGGGCGAAAAAATGTCCGACTATTTGTTAGACGCCAAACTCGATATAACATTTACAGTGTCAAAAAACGCTTATAGAATAATATCGACCGACGGTAACGGTAGAGATCACGTCTTACCCGTCGGTATCGATAATTATAAAAAATCGCTTTTCGGTTTATGTCCCGAGTGCGAAGATAGTTTTTCTAAATTTTTGGAACTCGGTCAAATAGTGGAACAAGGCGCAAAGGCTTTATCTCAAGGTAAAAGCGTTTACGAAGTTAAAAAGGAGTTCCCCGACTACGTTAGAGCGTCTACTTATACGTTAGAAGAAGTCGAAGAAGTCTACGATATGCCTAAAAAGGCTCGCGAGATAATAAACGCATATTGGCACGATTTCGGAAAAACGCCCGATAAATTGGATTTTTGTACTTACGTTTTGTATTTTCTTTCCAATATAAAAGGCACGTTTAGACCCGATTTGGGGCGTGCGGATATAGACGTAGGTTTATTGCAATCCATTTTTGAAAACGGCGGACGAGTTCTTTTAAATACCAAGGTCACCAAAATACTCGTGCAAGACGGTAAAGCGTACGGCGTAACGACCGACGACGGTTATACCTATCATGCGGATATGATAATTTCCGATCTTTCTTACGCCGTGTTGTATAATAAATTTATGGACGCTAATGAAATTTCCGAAAAGACCTTATCCGCTGTAAACTCTGCTAAAAACGCCCCCGACGTATATACTATTTGTCTTGGTTTAAACGCGGGGTTTGAAGAGTTAGGGTTGCTTCCCGTAAAGACTTTTATTTATCCGTATTGCGAAAACGATTTACTTGCAAACGCGTTAAACGGCGACGGTGTAATGCCGTTGAGCGTCGATCTTACCGTAGAAAACGGTTTATATTACGCAAAGATAACCGCGGTATTTAATAGCAATGCGCTAAAATACTTTAACTCGGTAGATTATAAAAAGCAAGAATCCGCTTTGACCCAAAAGATACTCGAAAGGGTAGAATTTGCTCTAAAAGTCGATTTACGGTCGCATATAGAAGAGTACGCCGTTTTTTCGCCTGTAACTTATGCAAAAAGAGTTTCAACGTTAGGCGGGTCGCCCCTTGGGTTGGAAGCCACACCCTTTAATTCGCTTATAAATAGGTTGGCGCGAGAAAATAAAGAAGACCGCATACCCAACGTTTTTTCGGTGGGGGAAAACGGTTTGTTGAATTTTTTGGGCGCAGATTATTTGACGTCTAAAATGATAATCAAAAACGTTTTATCCGAACAATGAAAAAGCCCTTATTTAAAAAACGCAAATTTAACGGTGATTTCCGTGCATTTTATAAAATGCAAAAAGCCGATGATCTTAACGGTTTGCCAAGGCAACGGGGGGACGGCTTTTTTGGCGATCTTTCCAATTCTTTATATTCCGAACAGCTTATTCAAGTTAAGGTTACGGATATCGAGCCTTTTAGCGAAGACGTCAAAAGGTATCGTTTAGAGCCTATAGACGGTAAATTACCGTTTTTCGAAGCGGGACAAAGTATCGGCGTATATATAAAGATCGGTGCGGGTAGGTTTTTAAAACCTTTGATGATTTGTTCCGCGCCTAACGACAAATATTACAGTATTTTAGTGTTTAGAGAAGACTTTTTTACCGATAGAGTCTTGGACGACTGGCACGTAGGGTCGGAGATAGATATAACTTCGCCACACGGCAATTTTAAATATCAACCGTTAAGAGACGAAAGAGAAGTTTTAGCCTTTGCCGAAGATAGCGGTATTTCCGCCTTTATGTCTATGGCGGAAAGCATAGTTTCGGACAAGGAAGATTTTAGACTTACCGTCGTTTATACCGCCAAAAAATACGACGATATAGTATTTAAAAAGTATTTGGATTGGTTGCAAGACAATTCGGACGGTAAGATCAAATTCGTTTTTCTTTTGGGGGAAGACTCGCATATCGGGTGTAGACACGGTAACGTTACGTCTTCTTTGATAAAGTCGATAAAAGACCCCCCTTATTCGGTTTTTGCGGTAGGGTCGGAAGAGATGATAAACCGTTTAGAAACTCATCTTGAAAAACTCGGGATAGATAAAAAGCATTATCACAAGCGTATTCCTTTCGTTTATTCAAACGAGAGTTTAGATAAATCTAAACCTTACGTAATACCAAAATCCTTTTATTTGACCGTCGTAGTCGGGGACTTGGAATATCCGCCGATAAAAATAGAACACGGCGACACTTTAATGGTCGCAATGGAAAAGGCAGGTTTAAATATCCCCGGCAAGTGTATGAGTGGGGAGTGCGGTTATTGTAGATCTAAGTTGTTATCAGGCGACGTCACGCTTCTACACGGGGAAAAACGCGATGTTGCCGACGTTAAATACGCATATATACACCCGTGTTTATGTTATCCCAAAAGCGACGTTAAAATAGCGATCCCTATCAAAAAAGACGAAATATAGAGTTTGTTTTATAAGAAATACAAAGGCTAAAATGCACAAGTGCATTTTAGCCTTCGTTTGTGTATTATTAATAATTATAGCCATTGCTGCGCAATTCTTTTCTGCCGAAAAGTGTATCCTAACGGATACGGCTATAATTCCCCGCACGGCACTCGGCGAAAATATACAAGTGCATTTTCGCTTTCGTTTGTGCTTCATCCTGAGCATCGTCGAAGGGTCTTTGTCCGCTTTTAGGTGGGTGCAAGGGTTTAAAAACCCCCATTTTATCGTCGTAGCCTTGTTAAAAACAAGTCTACTTTGGATAAAATCAAGCCCCCTTTCCTTCGTCTATTAGAATAGCCGAAAGGGTGTAAACGCTTACGCTTTCAAGGATATAGTTGTTTCGACTTCGCTCAACATGACGGTTAATACTATAATCGAAACTGTTTCTTTTCTTCAGTGTTAGATGAAAGCAAAATAAATATCATATATCGTCGAAGACGTAGTCCACGACCGTGGTCGTGTCAAAACGAGCGAAGCGGGGTTGCACCCTTTCGACCGCTAGCGGGCGAAGGAAAGGGGGATTGTCTGCGCACAAAGAAGGCAATCTTTGATTGACTTCGACTGCGGAGAGGGGGTTTTTAAAACTCCTGTAAAACTGTGTAATCTATATCAAATAACAAACCCTCTTTAATTATCAGGCACTTCAACTTTTAAAATCTCTCTTATATAATAGTCAACGTATATCATAACGTTTTTTAAATCTCTATCTATATCCAAATTAGAAAATCTTAATTCGGTAATACCAAGAGATTTTAAATAATTCGTTCTTATATTATCATACTCGATTCCTTTATCTTCAAAATGTTGTCCACCGTCTAGTTCGATACTTAATTTTATAGACGGAGCGTAAAAATCTAAAATATAATTTCCAACTCTATATTGTCTACTAAAATTAATAGGATAAGTTTTCAAAAATCTGTGCCAAAGGATACCTTCTTGTTTGGTGGCGTTTCTTTGCTTCCTATTTTTCCGAGCATTTGAAAGGTTGTTTTTGTTGTATGATTCCATATTGTTATTTTAAAATATAGTTGCTAGTGTTGTAAAGAGATTTTCTAAAAACCCCCATTCCCACGTCGGACGACATTTTGTCGTCCTTTGGTGGCAATCAAGCCCCCTTTCCCGTCGCTTTGCGACAAGGGTGTAATCCCGCTTCGCTCGTTTAGACACGACTACAGTCGTGGACTTCGTCTTCGACGATTTGATATAGATTCTTCGACGGCGCTACGCTTGCTCAGAATGAAGCACAAACGAAAGCAAAAATGCACTTGTATATTTTTGCCGAGTGCAGTGCGGTGAATTATAACAGTATCCGTTAGGATACTCTTTCCGACAGGAAAGAATTGCAAAGCAATTGTTATAATTATTATTAAGTACACAAACATTACGTCATACTGAGCGAAGGTCGGAGACCGAAGTCGAAGTATCTTTTTTATTGTCCTTGTTAAAAACCCGTCAAAAATCCAAGAAGATTTTTGACGGATCCCACGTAGTACCCCATTATATCCTCCCTTTGATTTCTTTCCTTTTATTAAATTTTCCATAAAAAAACATTTTTATAAAAAAATCATTGCATAAACTCGCAAAAAAGTTTATAATAACCATAAGGATAACTATGATAGAAGTTCTTTTAAGTCTTAATTTGATATATGCATTGATGCTTTATAAAAACGGCAAACGCAACGTTGCCGGTTTTACTATCGTCTTTACACTTTTAAGCGCTTCTATTTATTTTGCCAATTTCTTCCTTGACGAGTTCGCCACTTATTTGACCATGGAATACGGTCAACAAGCGTATTATAATCTCGTCGGCTATATCGAGATTTTGACCGCGGTAGATTCTTTACCCGCCGCAATGTATATGTTGATGTTACTATCCATAGTGATAAGTTTCATCTTTACCTTACAATACACCATTTTGGTCGCAGTTTGCGACGCAAAACCTTTGGTTTTGTCCGAGTATCGCTTGGACGTATCAAGCATTTCTTTCAAAACCGCAGTTTGTTCTTACGACGTTTCCGTTCGTCCCACAACTATCGCCCACTTGCGTATTTGAGATGGAACGAGGGCGCGTTAGATGCGGTATCCGCGCATTTTTCCCTCTTATTTCATAAACAAATTTTTTAGTCCTTATAGGGCTTATCTTTGCGTATTTTTGATATGCAAAAATCAATAATCAAAAAAACAAAACAATAATATTAAAGGAGATATTAAAATGAAAAAATTAAACAAAAAAGGTTTTACCATCGTTGAATTAGTTATCGTTATCGCAGTTATCGGTATTTTGGCAGGCGTTTTGATCCCTACCTTCACCATCGTAGTTCGTAAAGCTAACGAATCCGCTGCTATGCAAGCTCTCGAGACTGCAAGAAAAGAGTATATGACCCAAGTTGACGCTACCGCCGATGATTTCGCTGATTTTGATAAAAATTATGCTTACTATTATGGCGTAAGCAAAAAAGGTCAAACCATCTCAGAACTTCAAGGATATTATGTATATGATAACGGCACCTTTAAGAAATTAGAAAACGGTACTGGTTATGCTCAAGATTATGTTAAAGCAACCGAATATGTAAGCGGTACTGATTACTATTATTGGGATGCGGAAGCTGAGACCCCTGCTTGGACAAAGGATACTTCCGTCAGTGAATCAAATTTTGATACGAAAAAGGCTACTAATGGTGGTCTCTATGTTCTTGCTTCCGTTCAAGGCATTAAGATCTACAAGAAAGCACCCGCTGTTAATCCTTAATCATTAACTTAAGAGCGTTACCGCATACGCTCGTCAAAAAAACCGCAATTCGTTGCGGTTTTTTTATTTTTAAAAAAATATATAATATTTTTTTAAATTTTTAAGATTTCTTATATATTTTTCATAAATAATTATATTACTTATATTGCAAAAAAGTTTAAGATTGATTTATAATAAATATATGGTAAAAGGCAAAAAAGGCTTTACGCTAATGGAATTGATAATCGCTATGGCAGTCATCGGTATCGCAACGTCGCTTACCGCGGTTTTTTGTATTTCTACAACTCGTAGCGTTAAAAAAGCCAAAATTCAAAACAACGCCGTTTATGCAGTAAAAGACGTTCACGATTTTCTTTTTAATTGGGTTTCGGGTTTTGATAGCGTAGAGTACGATATATTATCCGTTCAAGAAGATAGAATAACTATCAAAAACACTTTAACGGACGATCAATATTTTGCATACTACCAAGACGGAACGTTGGTTACTCAAAATCTTTCGGGGGAAACTTCTTACGACGTGTCCGCCGTTAGTACGGTTAAGTTCGCAAGGCTTAACAACGCTATAAAAGTAACGGTTGAATACGACGATAAACAAACGTCGTTTATGATTTTTAAAAAGACTTTATAGGAGACTATATGCAACTCGAATTAAACAATTTGAAAAACGTAATAATCGGTTTTGACCCCGCGGCGTCTACCGTCCGTGTTTTTAGACTAAACGGTACCGACGTCAATTCCGCCGTAGTCAACGACGTTATAGTCGATAAAGCCTTGTTCGATAGGGGCGAATACGGGGAAGCGTTAAAAACGGCTATAAACCACTATAAAAAGAATATAGCGGATATTCAATCGGCGTTTATAGTTTTGCCCGATAATCTTATCGCTTCGGATTACGTAGAGTTACCCAAGATGAATAAGAAAAAGATTTTTGAGTCCTTGCAAGCCGAGATACTCAAACTTTATTCCAATAGCGTTAATTTGACGACGTTAAACGTTCAAGTGGACGACCCTAAAGACGAAAACGCTTTATTTTTCGTTACCTTGGTAAATACCACTTACGTCAACGACGTTAGCACGGGTTTGGCAAAAGTTTCGGTGCAACCGCGTGCTTTTACTTATAGCGCGGCGTGTTCGTTAAATTCTTTACTCGATAGACGTTCGGATCTTAAAAATAAAGACTTCGTATTTGCGGACGTAAGGACAAAAAGCACTATTCTTACGGTATGTAGCGGTAACGTTATAAGAGCGTATCTCGATCTACCTTTCGGCGCAAACGTTTTGCGTTCGGATATGTTATATCCCGAAAACGCGCTTATCGACAATATGGAAGCCGAAGATATAGTTCACGGCGCTATTTCCAAAGCGTCGGGCGGTAAGATAAGAGCTCGTGATCCTATCCCCGTTTTTGACGATCCCGCTTTGACTGTTGACGAAAGGGAAAAATTAAGGCTCGACTATTTTGCGTCCTTGATACCTGCCGAACTGAAAACTTCCGCCGACGGGTTGGAAGAATTGGATATATTATATTCCAACTTCGGCATTTTGGAAAAGAATATCGATCTTTTCGTTCAAAGTAACTGCGGGAAAGGTAATATCCCTTCGTGTTCGACGGTAGTTATAAATATGCCCGAGGAATTCCACTTTTTAAGAGATTTTATCGGGGAAAATCCCAAAAAGATACCGTACGACTTTTTGGATAATAGATTTAAAAACAAAGCGTACGTCGGCAACTTGGATCTTTTTGGCGCGTTGCTAATTAAAAAATTCAATTCCGAACAGGTGATTTGATGTATAAAAAGGGGTTTACGTTGGTCGAAGTAATGGTTGCGTTGGCGGTCTTGGCAATAATATCCGCCGCCGTATTGGGTACTTTTTTGGTAGTCAATTCTATTACTTTGAAAAATAACGATAAACTCTTATTGGGTTATTCTTTGGAAACCGTAACCGAGTGTTATTATAACACCGCCGACAAAGACGAGTTTTTGACGACTTTAAAATTTAATTTTGGGGACGACGGAATTATTGCCGACGGTGATAACTACAAAATATACTATGCAAACGGCAGTGCTACCACTTTTGACGATCGTCTTTACGTTATCGATATAGTATGGGCAAGCGACTCTCTTACGTTATCCGTAGTCGATAAACGTAGTAACGTAATTTTTGCGGAAAAGGAGTATTCAAGATGAAAAAACACCTTTTTAACCGCAAAGGCGCGGCAATGCTAACCGTAATGATGGTAATGGTGATAGTTTTAATGTTAAGCACGATCATGCTTAGTCTCGCTACCGTTTCGGCAAGTAGAGCAAAAAGAGAATTTGCTTTAAGCGAAGACAGAATGCAAGCGACTATGATAGGCAACGCCTTTTTAAAAGACGGGCTTGCCTTAAATGTGTCCGAACTGCCATCTACGTACGAATACACTCTTGACGACCAGGCAAACAAACTTACTGTCGCAAGAGAAGACGGCTCTAAAATACTCGAAGTAACTATCGACGAAAACGGCTACTTGGTCTCTTGGCGAGAGTATTATCGCTAACGGAGGTAAAATGCAAAAATATAAATACAAAGCGGTCGACATGAACCACAAAAGTTATTCCGGCACTTATTATGCCAAGGACGAAAACGATTTAAGGGCGCAACTTGCCGAGCAACAGTTGTACCTTACGTCTTTTTCGGTCAAAAATAACGACGGGATAAATACCTTTTTTACCTTCTCCGGCAAGGTAAAAACACGTGAGATAACTTTGTTTTGCCGACAGTTTTCCAATATGATAAACGCGGGTATCTCGATTGTGGACTGTATCGGCGTTTTAAAAACTCAACCTTATAGTTCGCTCTTTAAAAAGGTACTTAACACCGTTTACGAAGATCTGCATTCGGGTTTGATGCTTTCCGAAGCGTTTGGCAAGCACCCGAAAATATTCCCCAATTTTTTCCGCTCAATGGTACACGTAGGCGAAATGAGCGGTAGTTTGGACGAATGTTTGGTAAACCTTGCCGATTATTACGAACTTAACGATAAGATAAAACGCCAACTGAAAAGCGCTTTGGTATATCCTATAATGTTGGTAGTTATGCTTGTCGCCGTATTGGCTTTAATGTTCGTTTACGTTATCCCCACGTTTAGGGAATCTTTAAACAATTTGGACGTAGAAATGCCCGCCATTACAAAATTCGTTTACGGCGTAAGCGATTTTGTAGTTAATAACTATTTATATATAATACTCGCGGTAGTCGGCGTCGTTTTGTTGTTTATGCTTATCAAACGCAACCCCAAAGGTAGGTACGGACTCGATTATCTCAAGTATAATTTGCCTATATTTAAAAAAGTCAACGTTAATTTAGTCACTTCACGCTTTGCTCACGGCTTTGGTTTGCTGATGAAAAGCGGTATGAATTTGGTCGACAGTATGGAAATAATGTGCGACGTATTAGGCAATAAGTTTTGCGAAGCGCGTTTCCGTAAGGCGATAGACGAAGTCCGAAGCGGCGTTAGTTTAACTTTGGCTTTAAAAAAGAATAAAATATTCCCCGATATGCTCGAACAAATGGTCGCGATAGGCGAAGAAACGGGTTCTATCGACAACGTGCTTTTACGCTCTTGCGCATATTTTGACGAGCAAGTAGAAAACACGCTAACGGGGTTGACTACAATACTGCAACCGTTGATCTTGGTCATAATGGGCGGAACTATCGGCTTTGTTTTCATCGCCATATATTCACCTATGCTGTCCATTATGCAAACGCTGTAATAATAAGGAGATATTATGAACCTTAATCAAGAAATAATGCGCAACGTGATCTTTTACGGCAAAATGACCGAAGAACAAGGTCAAGCCGTATTACGCTCTGCCGAAGACGCGGGGACCTTTTTGCCCAATTATTTAAAGGCAAAAGGTTTACTTACCGAAGTGGAAGTTGCCGAGATCATGGCAAAATTTTTGGGCTTACCCTATATAGATATGGGTTTATTAGACGTTGATTCGGAACTTGTAAACGAGTACAGTATCGGGTTTTTACGCAAGCATAAAGTAGTACCTATCAAAAAGGACAAAGTCAACAATACGTTGACGGTCGCCATAGCCGACCCCTTTGACCCCATATCTCGCTCGTCTATCGCTCACGCTCATAACGGTAAAGTTAGTTGTATTATGGTAAGCGAGAGTCAACTTATGGCTTATATCGACTCTATCGCCGCGGTCAAATATACAACTACGGCTTTGACCGACTTGCAATCGGTTACCGAAGATAAACCCGCAGAGACTGTTCAAGACGAAGAGTCGGACGTTATAAACGCGCCCGCAGTTAGGCTTGTCGACAGTATCATTAAAGAAGCAATACCTTTTAGAGCCAGCGATATTCATATCGAACCTTACGAAAAGAAGGTAAGAGTAAGATACCGTATCGACGGCGATTTGGTGGATAGAGCGCAATTCCCGAGAGATTACTTTGCAGCGATAACCGCTCGTATAAAGATACTTGCGGGTATGAATATTGCCGAAAGACGTATACCCCAAGACGGACGTATTTCGATGAAAGTCAATAACGACGAATACGACTTCCGTGTTTCGACCATGCCTACCGTCAACGGCGAAAAATTCGTTATAAGAGTTTTGGATAAAGGCGCGTTTAGTTTTACGCGTAGAGAATTGGGCTTTACTGCCGAATCCGACGTTTTGATAGACAAAATGCTTAGTCACCCCCACGGCATAGTTTTGTTGACGGGTCCGACGGGTTGCGGTAAGTCCACCACTTTGTATTGTTTTATAAAGGAACTCAACGAAGACGACGTTAATATAATCACGGTAGAAGACCCCGTCGAATATTCTATGGACGGCGTAAATCAAACGCAAGTAAACCCCAAAGCAAATATGACGTTCGCCACCGCGTTAAGAAGTATTTTGCGTCAAGACCCCGATATTATCATGATAGGTGAGGTCCGTGACGAAGAAACTGCCGAGATCGCTATCCGTTCGGCTATTACCGGACACTTGGTATTTTCTACCTTGCACACCAACGACGCCCCCGGCGCAATAGTCCGTTTAAAGGATATGGGCGTATCGGGATACCTTGTCGCCGACGCGCTTGTCGGCGTAATATCTCAAAGACTCGTCAAAAAACTTTGTCCCGTTTGCAAGAGCGAAATAACTACTTCCAAAATGCAAATGCAAATGCTCGGCATTACCGAACCCGCAAAGATATACGAAAAACGCGGTTGTCAATTTTGCAACAATACGGGGTATAAAGGGAGAACTGCCATACACGAAATTATGTATATGAATAGCGCGTTAAAAATGGCGGCTAACGACGACGTACCTTTGGAAGAAATAAGACAACTTGCGATAGATTCGGGTATGAGAACGATCGAAGATTCGGCAAGAGATTGCGTGCTTAAAGGCATAACCACGATAGAAGAGATGATGACCGTCATCACCGAAAATCAAATCGTAAAGGGTAACGACGACTTTGTAATACCCGAAGAAGAGGACGAACAATGAACGTAAAAGATATACTTTCAAAATGCGATCATACCTTACTTAAACAAACCGCAACGCCTATGGAGATAAAAGAACTGTTAAAAGACGGTTTAAAGTACGGCGTCGCAAGCGTTTGCATACCCCCTTGTTACGTTAAAATGGCAAAAGATTACGTTGGGGACTCTTTGCCGATATGTACGGTGATCGGGTTTCCTAACGGTTACCAAAGTACCGCAACGAAGGTATTCGAGACTATGGACGCCATAAGAAACGGCGCCGACGAAATAGATATGGTCATCAATATCGGATACGCTAAAGCGGGTGAGTGGGAAGCGTTGGAAAACGAGATAAACGTTTTGCGGGACGCTACCGCAGGCAAGATTTTAAAAGTTATCGTCGAGACTTGTTTTCTAACCAAAGAAGAGAAAATACAACTTTGTAAGATAGTTTCGAGAAGCGGCGCCGATTACATAAAGACAAGCACGGGTTTTGGCGGTGCGGGCGCGACTTTTGACGACGTAAAACTATTTGCCGAAAACGTAGGCGATTGGGTCAAGATAAAAGCGGCAGGCGGTATAAGAACTTTAGAAGACGCCGAAAAATATATCAAACTCGGCTGTTCTCGTTTGGGGACTAGCGCGATAGTAAATATCGTTAAAAAATCGGAGAAATAAATGCGTATTTTCCTAATAGTTTTAGATAGCGTCGGCGTAGGCTATTTGCCCGACGCAAAAGATTTTGACGACGTAGGGAGCAACACTTTGCTTTCCGCGTCTACCGCCCGTGGCTTCGATATGTCCAATATGCGCGCTCTCGGGCTTTTTAATATACAAGGCGTCGACTGGTGCGACGACGAGCCTTTCCCGAAAGGGGATTTTTGTAGACTCAACGAAGCAAGTCGCGGTAAAGACACGACCACAGGACATTGGGAAATTGCAGGTCATATCTCTCAAACGCCTTTCCCGCTTTTCCCCGACGGATTTCCCGACGAGATAATAGAAAAGATAAAGGAAATAAGCGGTAGGGACGTGCTTTGTAACAAGCCTTATTCGGGTACTCAAGTTATCAAAGATTACGGAAAAGAGCATATAAAAACGGGCGCTATAATAGTTTATACGTCGGCGGATTCGGTTTTGCAGATCGCCGCCCACAACGACGTAGTTCCCCTTGACGAATTATATCGTATTTGCGCCGAAACCCGCAAAATAATGCAAGGTAAGTATGGCGTCGGAAGAGTTATCGCAAGACCTTTTATCGGGGAATATCCTTACGTTAGAACGTCGGATCGACACGACTATTCCTTGTTACCGCCGTTGACTATGTTGGACGTATTGCAACAAAACGGAAAAACCGTTTTATCGGTTGGCAAGATCATAGATATATTTGCGGGCAAGGGCATAGATAGATTCGTTCGTACAAAAGATAACAAAGACGGCTTGGATAAGACCGTGGATATGTTAAAAGAAGATTTTGACGGCTTATGCTTTGTCAATTTGGTTGACTTCGATATGACTTACGGACACCGTAGGGACGTGCAAGGGTACGGCGACGCGTTGACTTATTTTGATAAAAGAGTTCCCGAACTTCTCGACGGTTTAAAGGACGACGACGTGATTATGTTTACGGCGGATCACGGTTGCGATCCACGCTACAAAGGCACCGATCACACAAGAGAATATATACCGCTCGTCGTGTACGGCAAAAAGTTAAAACAAGGCGTCGATCTCGGCACACGCAAAACGTATGCGGACATATCGGCAACTATTTTGGATTTTTTCGGAATAACCCCGATAGAAGGAACTTCCTTTAAATCGGATATTATTTAAAATGAGAGCTTACGATATAATCAAAAAGAAAAGGGACGGCGGAAAACTGTCCAAACAAGAGATAGAGTTTTTTGTAAACGGCTACGTTAAAGGGGATATACCCGACTACCAAGCGGCGGCTTTTTTAATGGCGGTCTATTTTAGCAAATTGGATATGGACGAAACTTTGGCTTTGACCTTTGCTATAAGGGACTCGGGGGACAAAGTGGATCTTTCCCAAATCGACGGAGTGTTGGTCGACAAACACAGTACGGGCGGAGTAGGGGATAAAACAACTTTGGTCATAGCGCCCGTTATGGCGGCACTTGGGTACAAAATAGCAAAAATGAGCGGTCGCGGTTTAGGTCATACCGGCGGTACTATAGATAAACTCGAATCCATCAAAGGGTTTAATACGGTGCTATCAAAAGAGCGTTTTATCGACGTTGTAAATCAAACGGGACTGGCTGTAATTGCGCAAAGCGGTAACTTGACGCCCGCGGATAAAAAACTATACGCATTAAGAGACGTTACCGCAACGGTAGATAATATATCTTTGATAGTATCGAGCATAATGGGCAAAAAATTGGCGCTTGGCTCGGACTGTTTGTTGTTGGACGTAAAAGTAGGTAGCGGCGCTTTTATGAAGACATTAAAAGACGCAAAAGAGTTGGCTACGCAAATGGTGAGTATAGGCAAGGCTGCGGGCAAAAAAACTGTCGCTTTTATCACCAATATGGATAGTCCTTTGGGTAATGCGGTCGGCAACTCTATCGAAGTTATCGAAGCGATAGAAACGCTAAAAGGTAACGGGCCTACTGATTTGACCGAACTTTGCAAAAAAATGGCGGTCTATTTGCTAAAAGCAAACGGAGAATCGGGGGATCTTGAAAAACGCGTCGAAGACGTTTTTGCAAACGGCAAAGCCTTGCAAAAATTTACCGAAATGGTAAAAGCGCAAGGGGGCGACGAAAATGAGATCAAAAACCCCGAACTATTCCCGAAAGCCAAGTATTCAAAGGATATTTTGGCGGAAAAGAGTGGTTATATCGTAAAAATGGATACCGAAAAGATAGGCACGGTCGCTTTGATTTTGGGTGCGGGGCGAGCAAAAAAGGAAGACGAAATAGATTTTTCGGCAGGCGTCTATTTTTATAAAAAGATAGACAAGATCAACGAAGGGGAAAGGATAGCAACTTTATACACAAACCAAGAAAACACCCTTGAAACGGCGGAAAAAGCGTTTAGAGAAGCCTTGACGGTTGCGGATAAACCTATCGAACAACTGCCGATAATATTAGAGATAGTAGACTGATATGGTCAAACTTATTGGCGAAAAAACGATGTTAAGGGATTATATCCCAAATGATTATTACGATCACGTCGCTTGGCGTACAACGATCACCGAGTGGCAGTCTTGGGACGCACCTTGGGACGATTCGAGAGATATATCTTCAGTTGAAGAGTACGCCGAAAGAAGGGAAAGTCGTTTAAAAAGAGTAACCGACGACGATATACGTTGGACGTTCGAGATATGCACCTATCCCGACGAAAAGCATATAGGTTGGATGAATTGCTATTGCATAGATCATTTTGGCAATTACGCTACCAAAGATACGGGGAGATATGCGCTTGGGATAGACATAGTACCGCCCGAGTATCGTGGAAAGGGCATAGGCAAAGAAGCCTTTAAATTGTATCAAGATTTTTTATTGGATTTTGGGATTACCGAAACGTATACGCAAACGTGGTCGGGCAATACCCGTATGATAGCGTTAGCCGAGAGTTTGGGATATGAAGTATATAAAGTAAAAAAGAATTTTTATAAAACCCCAAACGGCAATTATTCGAGAATAACTTTTAAATTGGAATTGGAATAAAACCCATTTTCGAAATCGATACATTTTTTAATCATCACTGGTGGCAATCAACCGCCAAATGTTGTTATTGCGTTTGCAATAACGTATTATCGAAATAATTCGATAATACCCTATTCTTCGAATAGACATTTGCCGTCCGCCCTTCACTCGGCGAAAATATACTTCGTGCATTTTAGCCTTCGTTTGTGCTTCATCCTGAGCATCGTCGAAGGATCTCTTTCCAAATAAAAACCCCCATTCCCACGTCGGACGCCCTTTTGTCGTCCTTTGGTGGCAATCAAGCCCCCTTTCCCGTCGCTTTGCGACAAGGGTGCAAGCCCGCTTCGCTCGTTTTGACACGACCACGGTCGTGGACTACGTCTTCGACGATATATGACACAATTTGGGACTATCTTTAAAAAGCAGTGTGAACAGTTTCGCCTTAAAAGCGTAAGCGTTTGCACCCTTTCGACCGTTTACGGTCGAATGAAAGGGGGATTGTCTGCGCACAAAGAAGGCAATCTTTGATTGACTTCGACTGCGGAGAGGGGGTTTTTAGACTTTTGTTATTGTAATAAACCAAATTTATCTTACAAGGACTGTAAAATCTAAACAAAAATAATAAACCATTATCATTTTTTTTAAAACCCCCATTTTATCGTCGTAGCCTTGTAAACAAGTCTACTTTGGATAAAATCAAGCCCCCTTTCCTTCGTCTATTAAAATAGACGAAAGGGTGTAAACGCTTACGCTTTCAAGGATAAAGATGTTTCGACTACGCTCAACATGACGATATACAACGTGCGAAAGTATTATCTATAATTATAGCTATTGCTAACGCAATATTCGCTTTATAAAAGAACCCCCTCGGGAAGTATAAACTTCGCCGAGAGGGTTCTTTTCGATCGTATTCCCCCGATTTACTGCTTTACAAATGTTATTCCTTCGTAGTTTGCCGTTGCGCTATAAGCGTCGACCAACTCTTGAGATTTTAAATATACCGTTTTGCCTTTTAAAACGTTTACGTCTACAGTCGTTAGCGTAACCGCTTCTTCGGACGTGATATATAGTTTTGTCAAGGACGTACAGTTGACGAGTATTCCGTTCAACGTACCGCTTCCGGTAAAGTACATCGTCGTAAACGTGGTAGGCAAGTATGCGCCGTTATAAGAAGCGCTTGTACCAAACAGTCTATATACGGCAACGCTGTTTGCACCGCTCGTGCCGTCGTAGGTAAGCGTCGTTACTTGCGAACAACCGTCAAATACGTTATTGGCAACCGTTACGTTTGCCCCGATAACTATCGTTTTTAAGGCGGTACAATTTTTGAAAGCGTCCGTTTGTACCATTATATCGCCGTCAAGTTCCACCGAAGTTATCTTCGTACAACCCAAGAACGCGCTATTGCCTATCTCCAATAGATTTTTACCAAGGCTTACGGCGGTCAAAGTCGTATTGTTTCTAAATAAACTTGCCTTTATCGACGTAACGGGATAGCCCGATACTTCTTGCGGTAATACCAATTTACCCGATACGCTTCCAAAACCCGAAAGAATTGCGTTCGCGCCCGAGATAGAGAAGATAAGATTTGCGCTATTAGTTACGCCGTTTTCTTTTGTCAAATAGAACAAAGGTTTTAAGGTAACGTCTTTTTCTTCCAAATCATCGGTAGTAGTTACGTTTTTACCAAGCGTAACGCACCACCAACCGCCAAAGTTGTTATCCGTCAATTTAGGCGTACCCAAGTTGACCGATCTTAACGAAGAGTACTCGGTTACTTTGTTAGCCAAAGTCATACCATCGTCGCCAACGTAGGTTATATTGTGTATTTTAACTAATTTTGCGTATAATGTCAAATGCATTGCAGGAGTTTTTACAGTTGTTATGCCCGAATTTACGCTTCCGGCGATTTCCGTATAGTCTTTATCCTTGTACCAAGCCGCAAATTCGTATCCGTCAAGAGTGGCTGCAGTTATCTTTATACTTTGATTATACGTAAACGTTTGCGGGTTTTGTCCGTCTTCGGGTGCGATCATCGTCGCCCCGTCGGGAAGAGAATACGTCAAGTTATACACTATATCTTGTAAAACGCCTTCAACGGTGTAGTTTTTAATATCCTTTATAAGTATCGTCGAAGTCTCTTGCGAATTGATATTCCATGCGATTACTTCTTTACCTACTAAAATCGTCGAAGCAAAGACTTCTTTTTCTACCAACTCGTCAAACGCGGGCAAGGTATAAACGCCGTTTTCAAAGTCGTCGGCACTGTATTTTAAAGTCCCCGTCTTTCCGCTTACTCTAAACGTCAAAGTGTATTCTTTTGCAGTCCATACCGCTTTTAGAGTTATATCGCGGAAGATATATCCGTCCCCGCCGAGAGCGGTTATTTGTTCGCCGTCCAAAGTCCACGAACAAATATATTCGGCACGGGTAGCAAGGGGTAAAGTAAAGGTGTTTTTGCCGTTTACTTTAAAGCCGTCCACTGTGTATTTGTCGGGCATATTTGAATAGTCCCCGTCTGGGCAGTCGTAAGTAATGGTATACTCGCCTTTGACCCACTCGGCATATAGATCGACGTTTGCGGATATTTTAGATAAAGTGGTTATCGAATATCTTTCGTCAAATACGCCGTTTACCGCGTTTTGAGTGTACCAAGCAACAAAGACGTAACCGTTACGCGTTGCGGGCGATAAGGTTATATTATCGTTAAACGTGATAGTCTCTTGGTTGTTTGCGTTTGCGGGGTATAAAGAGTCGTCGTTAAGATGATAAATAATATCGTAATTTTCAATATCCCATTTTGCATAAGCGACAAACTCGGAGGTCAACTCGGACGGGACGAAAGACGTTATTTGATGCAAAAATACGCTTTCCAAATACCAACCGCCAAAGACGTAACCTTTTCTCGTAGGCGTTTCCAACGTTATTATTTCGTCTTCCAACGTGTACGTGATGATCCCGGGATAGGTTGCGTATTCCATATTCCTTAAACTCATCATATAGGTTACGGGAGTCCATTTTGCGTAAACTTCTATATCGCCGTAACTACCTTGGTTTACGTCGGTCTTATGTTGATATTGTAACTCTTCGTCGTCAAACCAGCCCGCAAACTCGTAATTGGGATAACTACCGCCAAGCAAAGAGAATGAGTCGTAAGGCGTATAAGTCTCGGGTATGTTCGCTTTCGTCAATTTAGTTTCGTCTTTTACGTTGTAGTGTAAAGTTACGGTATAAGTTATCGGCGACCATTTTGCGTATACGTCTATATCTTCGTCCGCGGTCTCGGCTTCTACGTAGAATATAGTAGCGCCTTTAAACTCGGGATCGGTGTACCAGTCCACAAAATTGAAACCGTTTCTATTTATAAATATCGAGTCGGCGGGGGTTAAAAGCTCCTTTCTTACCGTCGTGTCGTATTCTATCTCTCTGATATATTCAACGCCGTCAAAGTCGGTGTAGAAGTGATGACGAATAACGTGAGAGTGAACTTCGTAATTGGCTGTCAAACGCAACGTGTTATCCCTTAACCTATACTCGGTTATTAAGGATATTATCTCGTTTGAGTCAAGGTCGATGCTTTCGGTATCTTTATTTAAATCGTCTTCGGCGTCATACGATAATCCCAAATCGAGATTACGCCAATTTAAAAAGGTACAACCCACTCTTTGCGGTATCATCAAAGAAACCGACTTGTCTTTTGCGGTAAAGTTTACGTTGACGGTCGTTTGACTTACGCCGTCTATAATAAGCGTGTCTAAACTTACGGTATAACAATATTCGACGTTAGCGTATATCGTTTGATCGCCAAAAGATTGACGCGGTATGCGGTATTTGCCGTCGGCATTTTTATAATACTCGTTTTTATATTCGGGATCGGTGTACCAACCGTAGAAAATATAAACGGATTTTTCGTAATTGGATAGAATTGTGTCCGAGTCGGTTACTTTAAACGCTATCTCGTCGATAACTTCTTTAGTCAAACCGTCTATACGGGTCAAGGTATAAACGTTTTCTTCCCAAGTTGCCGAAAGGGTAATATCGCCGAAAATACCTTCGGTACTATCGATTATTTTGTTATTATAATTCCAGCCTTTAAACGTGTATCCGTTGCGGAGTGCCGGTGCAAGTTGCAAAGGAGCGTCGGCAGAGAATACGGTAGGGTTAGAGTTTGTCGCGGGTATCAAACTATTATCGTTAAGTATATACTCGACGTTATATTCTATAGCGGTAAAGTGCGCCGTCAATACCATATTGCCCGTAGTGCCTTTTTGTATCGTCCTAACTTCGTTTCCGCTAATATCGGTATAGTGGCTAAACACGTAGCCCGACGGTACTTTATAGTTGGGCAGTTGATTTGGTCTTGGTATCAATTTTTCATCTTCAACGTCATACGTTGCGCTACCCATCAACGAACCTTTTTCGTCGTAAAAAGTGATAAGATAGTTTGCTTTTGTCCATCTTGCGGTCAAAGTCAAGTCGCCGTCCAATATCCTATCAAAATCAAATCTTACCGTCGAACTTTCGGCAAGGTTGTACCAACCGCCAAAGTTATAACCCGTTCTTACCGCGTCGGGGTTGGCAATTTTGCCGTCTATGGTTTTAAGTTCGTAGACCGCCCCGCCAAGATAATTTTCGTCAAAAGTTACCGTGTAAACGGGATAGACTTGTTTGACTTTATATACGATTTTGAATTTAGCAGTGCGATTTTGTCTGTCAAAAAGGCTCAAAGTGCAATTCTTTTCCCCTTCTTCATCCGACAAAAAACCGCTTATTTTAAAGTTTTGATTAAAGTTTACCGTGGCTTCGGTTTGATCTTCGTAAGTTAGAGTAAACGTCGCGTTTTTTAATTGTTGCAAAAGAGAGTCCGCCCCGTCCCCGACGTAAACCGAAAAGTCGGAAACGTCGCACTCGACTTTGGTTATTTGCGGTAAATTGATGACCGTGTATTCCCAAATGATATCTACGTCGCCGTAGTCGCTTATAGCGTGTACAGTCGCTTGGCGAACGCCTAATTTGTTGGAAAAACCGCTTATCCAAGTGCTTTTTATAGGCAATACCACTAAGCCAACGTCGGTTACGGTCAATTCTACGCTACCCGTCGTCAAATAGCCGTCTTTAACGGGAAGATCTTGACCCGCATATACGGTTTCGGGCATATCTTTAAGTGTGGCAGCCGTGATTTTAGAAACGCTTTCGGCTTTAGATACCGAGTAGACCAAAGATACCGAAAAATTTTGATAAGTAATTCGTAACGTCCGTTTTGAAGCGACTGACGAAGTGTTAAATTTGTCCGCTTCCACCATACTTTCGGTAACGGGAACTATTTCGGTATTGCCGTCGGAAAGGGTAACTTGTACGTAAACGCCGTCAAGGTTTAATTCTTCGCCGATCTTATATTCGGTTTTATAATCGCCGTACAAAGAAACGCTACTCACGGTAACTTGAGTTTCACCGCAAGCAACAAAAAGGACTGTTAGGGCAAAAATTAAAACGAGTATTATCGCTAAAGATCTTTTCATAGCACACCTTCGACTTAAAGATTTAACACTTTAATTTGATATTTATTATATATAAATTTTAATTATAAGTCAATACTCATAATTATCCATTGATTTCCATTTGATAAATATCCCTATTAAAATATGAGTTTTCTCTTTATTTTTCCTTTTTCTTATTGTATAATTTATTTATGAAAAAATGTTTGGTTTTTCTATTGATAATAATAACGGTTTGCTCTTGTTTTGCCTTTTTGACGTCTTTTGCTTTTGCGGAAGACGACGTTTATTACGTAGTGGGCGATACCGAGATATATTTTGCTATAAGTTCGTTTAGCAAGGGTATTATAAATAAATTCGTTATTCCAAAAGGTTTTGCGTTTACCTTAACGGGCAAAGTCGTGGAAGAATATACCGAGATAACCTATTCGGGGCTAACGGGGTACGTGCTTACGTCTTCGTTAAAGAGTTGTGTAACGACTTCTTCGCCCGAAAAAAGTTCGCCGACCTTTGTGATCACCGCAAGCCCGTCAAAAGCATACGTCGGATTTGCCGAAGGGGACACCGTCGATATTAAAGAAGAACAAGCCTTTTATTTGGGTACTATAAAAGACGGGGACGATCTTTATTATGCGGTCAAAGTAAACGGCGGTATATATTACGTTTTTAACGTTACCAATAAGGCGGAACTTAACGAGTATTTAAACCCCGCCGAAAAGGAAGAACCTACCGTCATAGTTACTCCGTCGGGCGATCAAGCACCCGAAAAGAAAACAAATAATAACGTAGTACTGCGTATTATTTTGACTTTGGGTATCGTAATTCCCGCCGTCATCGTTATTATTTTGTTATTCAAACCGAGAAAAGCAAGCCCCAAAAAGCGTAGAGAAATAGAAGACGACGTAAGATTTGACGATTTTGAATAAAAACTTTTAATTTTGTTTTAATAACCTTTTTCTACAATAAGAAAAAACGGAGTCGTTATGAGAATACTTTTGGTAGAAGACAATAAAGATCTATCGGACGCCTTGGCAAGCGTTTTGCATAAGGAAAAATACGAAGTGATTTGCGCTTACGACGGAGAAGAAGGTTTATCCTATGCGTTAGAAGATATATACGATCTTATTATTTTGGACGTGATGATGCCCAAAATGGACGGATTTCAAGTTCTTGAAAAAATACGCGGAGCAAAATTAAGCGTACCTATTATTATGCTTACCGCATTGGGAGAAGAGAAAAACAAAATAAAGGGTTTGGATAGCGGAGCCGATGACTATTTATCCAAGCCTTTTTCCGTTCCCGAGTTGATGGCAAGGGTAAGAGCGTTGACCCGTCGCAAGGGTGATTTGATCGAAAATAACGAACTTAAATTTATGGACGTCGTGCTTAATCTTTCTTTGCATACTCTTAATTACAAAGACAAGAGCATAGGACTATCTGTAAAGGAGTTTAATATCGTTAATTACTTGTTTGCTAATCCTTCCATTATTGCGGAAAAGGAAAAACTTATTTTGAGAGTTTGGGGCTTGGATAACGACTTCGAGTCCAATAATTTGGAAGTTTATATGTCGTTTTTGCGCAAAAAACTCGATTATTTAAAAGCCCCGTTTTATATTAGTTCAAAAAGAGGTGTAGGTTATCAACTCGTTCCGAGAGAAGTACAGTAAACTTCCGTTAGTTACAAAATTACGTTTACGTTTTACCATATCGGCGGTATTGATATCGGCGACAATTTTTTTGATAGTTTTGGCGACCGCTTATTTTGCGTCGTTTTTTATTAGTATAAACAAAATAAAAACTCAAACCAAAGCCGTATTGGATAAAGGCTACTATCAAGACGCAAGTTTGATAGAAGCCAATTATATGCTCGTTTACGTCAAAGGTTCGACATATTTTGTCAAACGTTCGTCGCAAGTAAACGCCGCCGAACAAAAAGGTATTATCCAACAAATGTTTGCGTCAAGCGGTAATACTTTCGACTATGACGGACGTATTTTCTATTACGACAAAGCCGAACAGTCTAACGGGGAAGTTTTGTATGCCATCGACGATATAACCGCCGAAATTTCCACTTTTAGATTTTTAATAGGTATTTTTGCACTTGCCGACGTTTTATGCGCTATCTTGGTAGGTTTTTTGGCTTGGCTAACTTCAAAGTACGTTTTTGACCCATTAAAGAAAGCGCTCGACAAACAAAGTGAACTCATCGCCAACGCTTCCCACGAGTTGAAGACCCCCCTTTCGGTTATCAGCGCGCAAACGTCTTTAATAAAAGACGAAATACAAGATAATCCAAACGCCGAAAAGTGGTTGGAAGGTATGGAATATCAAACTAATCGTATGGAAACTTTGATAAAAGAAATGTTGGAGTTATCCAAACTCGAAGCGCATAACGATATCCAAACGAGCGAAGTCAACGTGAGCGACTTGGTGGAAAACGTTATATTGACTATGGAAGCGTCTTGTTTTGAAAAGCAAGTAACGTTAGATTACGATATAACTCCGTCCATAGTTGCATTATCAGACAAAGATAAACTCGAAAAATTGATCACCATTTTGATGGATAACGCGGTAAAATACACGCAAAGCGACGGCTCGATAACCGTTTCGCTTACACGCAAAAAGAACAATTTCACTTTTACCGTACAAAATAGTGGAGAAGGTATACCCAAAGAGAAATTATCGAAAATATTCGATAGATTTTATCGTCAAGACGAATCTCGCTCTCAAAAAGGGGATTCTTTCGGTTTAGGTTTAGCAATTGCCAAAAGTTTAGTCGACGCAATGCAAGGCTCTATCACTTGCGAAAGCGAAGTAGATAAATATACTCGTTTTATCGTCGTTTTACCGCTATAAAGATTTGTTTTAATTATTTTAATAATCGTTCTATCGTCGAAGGACCGCCAAATGTTGTTATTGCTTTGCAATAACGTATTATCGAAATAATTCGATAATACCCTATTCTTCGAATAGACATTTGCCGTCCGCCCTGCCGACTCATAAGTGTCTCTTTTGACTTGTCCCAACACAAAGTGTTTGGACTGCGTTTTTTAGAGACCTTATTCGTCTCCGTCAAAAATCTATCGGATTTTTGACGGGTTTTAAATCGGATAATGTATTAAATAGATGTTTCGACTACGCTCAACATGACGACCGGCTAAGTGCAAAAGTATTATCTATAATTATAGCCATTGCTTTGCAATTCTTTCCTATCGGAAAGTGTATCCTAACGGATACGGCTATAATTCACCGCCCTTCACTCGGCGTAAATATACAAGTGCATTTACGCTTTCGCTCGGGCTTCATACTGAGCGAAGGGATAAGCCCGAAGTCGAAGTATCTTTTTTTATCGTCGCAGACGTATTCCACGACCTTAGGTCGTGTCCAAACGAGCGAAGCGGGGTTGCACCCTTTCGACCGTTTACGGTCGAGAGAAAGGGGGATTGTCTGCGCACAAAGAAGGCAATCTTTGATTGACTACGACTGCGGAGAGGGGGTTTTTAGACTTTTGTTATTGTAATAAACCAAATTTATCTTACAAGGACTGTAAAATCTAAACAAAAATAATAAACCATAATCATTTTTTTAAAAACCCCCA
>Ga0256405_10002051_pt1 | contig 49463 bp, 75 predicted proteins | sample RumenRJG_02DNA_FD_189096 | JGI IMG/M metagenome (GOLD analysis project Ga0256405, IMG submission 189096) | Bovine rumen microbial communities from Lethbridge, Alberta, Canada - RJG_02 | ecosystem: Host-associated > Mammals > Digestive system > Stomach > Rumen | place: Canada: Alberta...
CACGCACGGGCTGGACGCGCTGAAGTTCCAGTAGTCGCACGAGTACGTGCTGTCGCTGCCAGATGCCTCTGTCGGAATGAACAGCGGGAACGTGCCGCTCACATCCTTCTTCGTGAACTTGGACGGGTAGCCGCTGCTGGGCGTACCGACGCTCACGCCGCCGGAGCTGTCGCTGCCGCTCGAGGGGTTGAGGATGATCATCAGACCGTTGCTGCTGTTGTAGCAGCCGTCGATCCAGTCGCGGACGTTATCCCACAGGCCCTCGATCCAGCGGTACTGGGTACCGAGGCCGTAGGTCGTGCGGCTGCTCTGGGTCGTGCCGGTGTGGTACGTCATGCTGTCGGTGTAGCCCATGTTCTGAACGCCGGAGTTGTTGCCGCAGCCGTAGCCGATCTTGGCTTGCGTGTTCCAGTCGGCGAATTCCACGAGGTAGAGCAGGAAGATCGTGAACCGCATCGCCCAGTCCGCCATCCAGACCTTGGAGCCGAGGGCGCTGATGCCCGACCGGAAGGTGGCGCGGGTCTGGTTGTTGTAGGGGCTGACGCCGGTCTTGCTCTTGTAGTCGCTCGCGCAGTGGTAGCGTCCGATGAGGACGTAGTCGCGCTCGCCGGAACCGTCGCCTCTGTCCATGTGGGCCGGGGAAACGGAGAAGCCGGTGGTCGCCTTGTCCGCGATCTGAATGGTCAGGCCGTTGCCGCTCTGGGTGATCTTGTACCAGAACTTCGGGATTTTGACCATCTCTCCGGCCTCGCTGTCGGTGACGCGCACCATGCCGCTCCACGGCAGGAGATCGTCAAAGGGCGAGCTGCCGGAGCCGCTTCCGATTGCGGGGACAGGATCGGTGAAGCCTGCGGCTTCATCCGTGCGCGTCCACGCGGTCGTGCTGGTGCCATCCCAGCTCACACCGTAGATGTGGACAAAGGCCAGCGTGACGCTGACGCTCTGACCGTCGGTCGTGATCGAGGCGGTGTCGCTTGCGCTCTCGCTGCCGCTGGTGGCGGTGATGTCGTAGGTGCCGGTCTCATGGACGCTGACCGCCACGGCGCTCCCGGTGCCGGTGTGCGTGGCGATGGTCGTGCTGCCCTTCTTCACGGTGACCGTGGAGCCGTTGGGTGCAGTCACGTTGATGGTCGCGTTGAAGTAGGCCAGCGTCAGCGCATACTGCTTGACCTCCGTGACGTTTACGGTGCCGCTTGCGGTGCTGCTGCCGTTGGTCGCGGTGACCGTCCATGTGCCGTAGGCGGGAAGGTCGCCTGTCCACGTGCCGCTGTTCTCGGTGAGGGTGACGGTGTTGGTGCCGTCGGTCGCGGTGACGGTGCTGCCGGTGGTCGGGCCGGTGACTGCGAGCTGCGGGAGCATTCCGCCGCCGCCGATCTTGTCGGAGAGGTAGCTGGTCAGCTCGGACACCAGCATCTTCTTGCCGGTCGCGGCGCTCACATCGTCGATGCCGATATAGTCGTTCTCGGCGAGGCCGCTGGCATTGATGGCGTTGGAACCGCCGACCAGCGCGTGAAGCGCTTTCGGAGCGGTGGCCTGGCCGGTGCCGCCGTTGCCAAGGCCGAGGGTGCCGGTCACGCCGGGGCGGGGGCTGTTCTGAAAGACGTTAGCCGCCGCCGTGCTGCCGAGGTTTACCTGCATGGACGGATTCCCGCTCATGCCGGTGCCGCCTCTGCTGGTGCCGAGCGTTCCGGCGTTGATGTCACTCGCGGAGTGCGTGTGGGAGCTTCTCGCTTTTGCGGTGTTCAGCTCGTCGATGGCGCTCTGGACGTCGGTGGCCTGAAGCTCCGATTGGGTGTTATCGTAGTTGACCTCGGCTGCGGTGCCGCCGCTGCTGCCGCCGGGGACGTTAACAGAACCTAATCCCATAGGTGTGCCTCCTTATTCGGATTCTTCCTGATCGTCGAGCTGGATCGCGTCCAGCTTGCCGGTCAGGGCTGCTGTGGGGATGGCCTTTGCGTAGAAGCGAATGCTTCCCGCCGAGACCGTGGCGGTTGCGCTCATCTTAGCCGTCGCGGCGACGGCGAGGCTCGGCACCGAGAGCGTGACATTGACGTTCGCGTTCTCGATCAGGCCGGTGACGGAGACGTCCGCCTTGTAATCGTAACCCTCCGCCTTGGTTGCGGTATCCGTGTTCGCGGCCCACGCGGAGGTCGGGATGGTAATGTCAGCCTGAAGGATCATGTCCTCAATGGTGCCGACCACGAGAGCGGCCAAATCGGCCACCTCATCATGCGAGCGCAGGAGCGCCGCTTTGAGCTGTCCGAGGTTTGTCAGGTGGTTGTTGGTATAACTCATTGATCTTGCCCTCCGTCATGGTAAGGGTTGAGGGGCGGGATTGCTCCCGCCCCTCGCGGGTGTTGGATTACGCGCCGAAGACCTCGGTGATCATTTCATCGACCTCGGCATCGGTGGCGATGGTACCCTGTACCAGAGAGGACAGAGCCACGCCGCCGTCCTGCGCGAAGCCGTTCGCGTCGCTGGTGCGGACGTTGCCCGCGGTGAAGGCGTTCGCGGCCAGCTTCTTCTGAACGTCGCCCTTGGCGATGCCGGAGTCGGCGATCTTGCCGTTCGCGTCCTGCGCGATCAGGTTGTCGGCGGTGGGGGAGGCGATCTTGGTCACCACGTCCGCAGCCGCGACGCCGCTGTCGGTGAGGTTGCCGTCGGCACCCAGACCGGCGAGATCGCCGCTGGTGGCGGAGGCGACCTTGTCGGCCTTGCCGCTGATGTCCACGCGGAGGCCCTTGCCAGCGACCAGCTGCAGGGCGTTACCGGCGGTCGGGTCGATCTTGACCGCGATCTTGTAGCTGCCGACGGTGACGGAGTCATCGTTCGCGGTGTAGGTGTCCACCAGCGCCTGCATATCGAGGAAGCTGAAGGACGGGTTGGTCTCGTCGCCCTTGACGGCCAGAACCATGACGGGATTGCCGTCGAGTTCGGGGTTGGTGGAGCCGGGGTACTTCGCGGCGCTCCAAGCGAAGGAGCCGACGAACTCGGTCTTGTTCTGGTCGAGGAACATTTCCTCCGGGAGATCGAAGCTGAACGCAGGGGTGCCGGTGGTGTCGGTGGAGCGGAAGAGCTTCAGGGTGTTGTCGCTGTAGGTAGCCGCCTGAAGGGCGTTACCAAGGGTCTGCTTGACCGCATCCAGCTCGGCCTTGGTGCGGGTCGCCAGCTTCTTCAGCTGGCCGAGGTTGGTGAGATTGGTGTTCGTGTAAGACATGGTTTTTTCCTCCTTATAAGGTAGTTTTTTATTCGACAGGGGCCTTACTCCCTGAAGAACCGAAGGTAGCGATCAGCGGGGCAGCTGTCGTCTTATCGCTCCTTCGTTGTCTGTGTCACTCGCCGGACGCGCCATCTCCGAACACGTCATCGATCATTTCGTCGGTTTCGGTGTCGGTGGCGACTGCTTCGTCGAGGATCGCGTCCTTCACGTCATCGGTGATGTCCTCTGCCACGGCGCTGCCATCGACGCTGGTCGTGCCGTCTGTCTTGTACGTCAGGCCGGAGCCGATCTTCACGCCGCCGAGGCGGGTGGCCGTTGCGGTCGGCAGCTCATAGTCGCCGCCACCTCCGCCGGAGCCGGTTGCCTTGCCGATCAGGTAAAGGACGCCGCTGATCGCCACGGTCGGCAGCTGCTTCGCTCTGAGCCGCACATATCCTGTGTAGCTCCGGGCCGAGGCGCACATTCCGAAGGTGACGGCGCTGTCCTGACTTTCTTCGTCGAGAACAACGTCCGGGACGTGCTTTGCTGCGATGTCCTCATGGACGATGTCGGCGATGATCGGGTAACTGCCTCCCTCGCCGCTGTCCTGCCAGTCGGTCGGCTCCAGCGAGAACTCGATGGTTTTCACGATGCCGCCGGTGTCCTTCGTCGCGTCCTTCACCGCTTCGTCGAGATCGTCATAGGTGATCAGTCCGGCGGTCGCCGAGACCGTGACCTCGATCTCATCCGAGACGATGATGGTCATCGGGAAGGAGAAAACGCTCGCGGGGAATGCGGCATTGTACGCCGGTACCGGCTGGAGGTAGCTTCCGAGGGTGCCATAGATCAGGTCGGTTTCCTCGCCGGTTTCCGGGTGGATGGCGTAGACCATGAACTCGGCAAGAATGAAGCTGGGGAGCGCCCTGTGTTCGACCGGGTCTGCGTTGGAATACTGGACGGTCAAATAAAGGCGATCATCCTCGTGGGTGCGCTGCCCTACGGTACCGTCTGCGACGTACTGATAGAGCGCGTGAACGTCCGCCAGATCGACGCCCTCCGGCACCGTGCCGCTTCCCACGGCCACCCTTGAAATGTCCAGCCCCTTGCCGGTGGCTGCACAGGCCGCGAGAAGTTCTCGGCCATTGGTTGTGGGTTTAAATCCGTAGTCCACTTTGGGTTCCTCCTTATTGGATTTCGGGCAGCGGGATGGTGACGGTGACCGTACCTGTCGCGCCCACCCTGCCCGTGTGGGAGAGCGTGATGTTGTCTTGCAGCGCTGGTACCGGGAAGCGCAGGAGCGCCGCCATGCGTCCGCCGGTACGCAGCGTATTGCCGAAGTGGAAGGTGTCGGCGATCTGAGGGATGGGCATCCTTGCGATTGCCGCCATGCGTCCGCCGGTTCGGACGGTGTCCTCGAACTCGAAGATGTCCTCCAGCTGTGGCAGCGGCAGCTTTGCCATGATGGCCATTGTTCCGCCGACGTGTGTTGTGTCCTTGCCCATGTCGGTCTCGACGATGATTTCATCGAGCCAGCTCGAAAGGCGCTTGACCGCATCCACCAGCCGCATGAAGTTTTCCAGCGCGTCGAGGCTTCTGAAGGTGCCATCGTTTCGGATTCTCACGCGGAAGTGGTGCGCCTCGCCGTCGTAGGTGAACCATTCCTCGATCTGGCCGTTGCCAAAAACGGAGCGGATCACCCAATTGACGGCGCTCGGCGTTCCGAGCTTCTGGTAAAAGGCGAGGGTTCCTTTGATCAGGGTTCGCTTGGTCTCGATTGGAAAGTCCTCACTGTACGCCGGTGTCCGAAGTTCAACCGCCAGCACGTCGAGGACGGTTTCCGGGAGTTCGTCGATCATGGCCATGGTGCGCGTCTGCCGTGCTTCATCCATGATCCTGCGCTTCTCCGCGAGGATGGCGTAGGAGATCGCCCGTACCTCCGGGTTGTACTTTGCCGGGTTTTGGAAGAGGTCTGCTACCAGACCGTCGTATAACTTAGTCATCTTCCAGCCCTCCGTAGTTCACGCTCCGGGAGGAGCATTGCGCGACCTCCGTGTCGCTTACCACGGTAAAAGCCGGAGCTGTCAGCTCCACGCGCTTGGCACCTGCCGCCATGATGCGCCGGAGCAGTTCGTCGGGGTTTATGTCGCGGTCAATCTCGGCGCTCTGCCATGCGACGTATGCGTCCACGGCTTCCTGCACCTCCTGCTGGATCGTGACCGCTCGCGCCTTGTCGCTGGCCCTGATGTAGTAGGTCAGGGCGATGGAGTAATCCACCACGCCGGGGCGCTTGACGGTGACCAGATCGGTCATGGGCCGGATTTCCTCGCTTTGAATGAACTCCTGCAGACCTTCGATCATCTCATCCTCTGGCAGCGTTCCGTCTGCCATGAGTATGTAGAGGTCTACGGCTCCGGGTTCCGGCGTGGTCGGCTTCACAGAACCGATTCCGGCGTTGTACGTCCTTGCCCAGAAGGCGTAGGCATCGCTCGGCCCTGCTACGCTGTAGCTGCTGGGCGCGAGGTAGACGCGCTCGGCGAGGCTTTCGTCCGATTCCTCGGCGGCTCCGCCGTCGCTGGTTGTGATGTTCGCCACGGTCTCGATGTACGGGAGCGGGTCAACCAGCACGTTGATCTGTCCGGCCAGAAGGTCGTTTCCTCGGACGCCGGTTTCGGTGCATACGGCCTCCACATCGACGTACTCGGCTCCGGCTGCGATTTCGGCGTATTCTGTTGTCTTGAAATAGATACCGTCGCCGTTGGTGACGCGGGTGGCCTCCGGGATGGAGAGCGCATAGTCCTTGACTTCCGAAGCTGTGAAGCGGATTGTCGTGACCGCCGCAGACGCTGCCTTGCGGGTGACGCCTCTGTTGGCTGCGAGGTTGTCCAGAAATTCGCCGTAGCTGTATTTCAGGAGGTCTTGCTTCCCTGCGCGGTCGACGTATTCTTCCGTCTGGAAAAGGTCGAGGGCGGCTGCGTAGAGCAGGACGCGGATGGGATCGCCAGCCGCGAGGCTGATTGCCGTGCCAGTGATTTCCTCGTACCGCTTTTCGTAGTTGGTCACGAGCCTCTGCATCATCGCTTCCAGCGTGTCGTTTTCAATGAAGGACACGTCCGGGAGGTCAAAAACCGATTTGAGCAGATCACTCATGTGCAATCACCACCTTTGCTTCCATTCTGCCATCCTCGCTGGTTCCGAAGGTGACCTCTGTCACCCTCGCTCGCGGCTCGTACCTTTCGACCGCCTCCATCGCCGCCACGGCGTAGAGGTTCTTTGCGACGTCCATGGGTTTGTCGAGGGCGGTCATGTCGATGCCGAAGTCGCGGTAAAGGGGACAGGTGCCGACCGGGGTTGTCAGGATCGTATGCACGTTGCGGATGATCTCGCGCTCTGTGGCATCGTCGCCGGTTCCGTATTCAAATGCGATTTCGATGTTCGACAGATCCATTTTGCGCCTCCGCTTATAGGTATTCCTCCATAGTCAGGTTAACGGTCGCCGTTACCAGCTCGCCGCCGGTGAGGATGGTGTCCCACGCCTCGCTCACGTCTGTAATCTTCCAGCGGTGCCGTCCGACGCGCTTGCCGCCAACGACCATGGTGTTGACCGCTCCGCGCTCCACAAGCTCGGCCAGATGGTCGAGCGTCGCTCTGGGCCTTACGCCGAGCGTCGCGTCCAGCCGCACCGAGAAGGTGATCTTCTGCAGCTTGGGTCGCAGGAACTCGCTCTGATCTTTCGCACCGATCCGGCTGTGCGTGGCCCACTCTGCTCCAACCGTGCGGTTGAGGTTCTGAAAGGTCAGCGTCTGCCTTTCACTCACGCGGAAGACGATATCTGTTCCCCAATTGCCTACTACCATTGGTGCGCCTCCTTAATGGGGGCCGCTGGTCTCGCCGGGGACGTTGTCGGTGTGGGTGTGCTTACTGAGGCTGATGCCCTCGCCGGTTACTTCGCCGTCCACCGTCGCGGCTCCGGCGACCGTAACGTCAGCCATTGCCCTGACTCCGTTCGGCGCGACCACCGTCAGCTTGCCGCCCTGCAGCGTTACCGTGCAGCCTCCGGCTTTGATGATGAGGGAGTTTGCCTTTTTGTCGTACTCGACGCCATCCTTGCCGGTCTCGTTGGTGAATTCTTTTCGGTAGAGTCCTTCTCTGCCTTGGTGCGGCCTGTGGCCCTCGTACCAGAATGGGCCGAGGATCACCGCTCGGCTGCTGCCGCTGGAAAGGTGACCGACCAGCACCTGATCTGCAATCTTCGGCATCCAGTAGTCCCATGCGAGGAACGGCAGCTCTGGGGTAGTTTCTCCGCTCTTGTCCTCGTAGGTCACGCGAGCGGTGCCGCTTTCGTAGTTGATGCTGGATATCTTGCCGACGCGCAGAAGCTGCTGCTTGTCTGACATGGCCGTCCTCCTACTTTCCCTCGGCGGGGCTGCTGGACACGTTTGTTGCCTCTGTGAACCGCTGCTCCACCTTGCGGAGCGTCAGGCCCATCTTGTAGCCGCTGCCGATGTTATGGGTTACCTTGTCGATGAAGTATTTCCCGGAGAGCTTTCCAAGACCGGCGATGTTTACGCAGTCCGTGGCGATCAGCCCCAGCGCCGCCTTGAGCGTGACGCTCATGGTTGTGGTTCCCTTGTTCGCCTCGTTCAGCGCCGCGAGGGCGATTGCCGTTGCTTCGGTCAGGTTGTCCGCTGCCGCATTTGACGTGAGGATGCGGTCGCCGCCTCCGGCCTCCACCGTGAAGGTCTTGTTTTTGTCGCTGTTTGTGTACTGGTACTTGATGCCGGTGTAGGTACCGATCTGCTTGGTGTTCCACGTCCAGTTCGGCTCGAAGTCCGCCTCTGTCAGCGTGGTCTTGATGCTCCTGCTCTCGTATGTCGCCTCCGAAAAAACCACCAGCTTGTCGTTGTAGATTTTCAGGGCGAGGCCGTAGAGCTTTACGAGGCCGTTGTAAAAGTCGCAGTCCGTCTGATTGCTTTGCTCTGCTCTCGCTATGGAAACGGTCGGCGCTTCGTAGAACAGAACCACTCCGGCCCTGTCTGCGATCTCCTGCCCGATCTCCTGCAGGGTAGCGTCCTCGTAGGTGACGGTGCGCTCCGTGGTCTTGAAACTGCTGTCAGTCGGAACTGCGAGAGCTTCGAGCCTCATCTGCAGCGGTGGTCCACCTGAAAAGGAGAAGTCATCGACGTGGAAGGTGCCGCATGGGAAGTCGCGGCTCTGGCCGTCCTGTTCCCAGTTCTCGGTATGGATGGTCGGCTGCAGTGTGTCGCCTTTGACTGGGAACCACGGCCCGATCCACTTTCGGTCGCGGTCGGTCATGCCAAGGCTGACGCTGTCGCTGCTGCCGCTGGCCACGTCCTCATAGGTGAAGCTCGCCGGTGCCGGGGCATCCACGCCGTTGTAGGTGAGAGCGACCGATGCTTTCCTTGCTTCCATCGCTTACGTCCTCCATGCGGGAAGATTGCTGTCGGAGGTTTCTTCCGGCAGCTCCGGCACGGCTACGGTGACGCCGCCGGGGAACACCTGATAGTCCAGCAGGGTGATGTTCGCCCTTGCCTCCATCAGCTTTTGGGCCTTGCGTTCGTCGCCGTAGGCGCGTCTTGCGAGGGTGTCCCATGTGTCGCCCTGAACGGTTGTAATCGTGTCCATGCCTTAGAACCTCTTTCTTGCGTTGTCCTTCTGCCACTGCTCCATCTTGCGGTTGAATTCGTCCTGACTCATGCGCTCCGCCTCGACCAGATCGTCGCGGCTCGGCGCTGCGCCTTCGAAGTGGTACTCCGGGTTGTAGGTGATGTGGAACATTGGAGCGTCGCCGCTTTGCGGCTCCGGCCAGCCGTCGTTGTCATCGTCGCCGCCGTCCAGTTCCGCGAGAAGGTCTGCGATCCTGTCGCTCGCGCCGCCTATGCTGTCAGAGATCATGTCCTGCAGCTGCGCCCACAGCTCCGAAAGCGGGACGATGGCCTCGCTTCCTGCTTCGCCAGCGATCAGGGTTGTGGCTTGGTTGACCACGCCGCCCTCCGCCAGCATGGGGATTTGCGGGACGCCGATCTCGGTGATCCAGCTGAACGGGGTAACGCCGAGGATGTTGATGTCGCGGATGGTGCGGAGCGCCGTGTTGATGCCGTCGAAAGGTACCTTGATCACGGCGTTCAGCCCTCCGATGATGCCGTTCACCACGACCTTGAAGCCGTCGAGGATGCCGTCCACGATGCCGGTGAAAATCTCGCCGCCTTTGCTGAACACGTCCTTGACCGCTGTCCATGCGTCGGTGAAAACGCCGGAGAACCAGTCCGCCACCGCTCCGAAGGCCCCCTTGATGCCGCTCCAAACGCCGGAGAAGAACTCGCCGACCGGGGCGAAAATTTCCTTGATCGCCTCCCACGCGCCGGAGAACACTCCGGCGAGATCGTCCTGCAGGGTGCCGAAGGCGTTCAGGATCGCCATTATGATCTGGGGGACGGCTTGAACGATTCCCGCGATGATCGCTGGGAGGTTCGCCACTAACGCTACGAAAAGCTCTATGCCGGTCTCAATGATGAGGGGGATGGCGCTTGTCAGGGCGTTGATGATGCCGCTGTCAATGTTCGCCACCGCCGAAATCAGACGCGGGAGCGCGTCAATCAGGCCACGGCCCAGCGCCTCGATGATGGCGAGCGCTGCGGTGAGTAGCTGCTCGAAGCTCTCCGGGCTTGTCAGGGTCTCCACGATCTGAAGGATCGCCTCGACCACAGATGGGATTAACTCCGGCAGCGCGTCGGCGATTCCGAGCGCGAGCATTGTAACGATCTGCACTCCCGCCTCCAAGAGACGGGGGAACGCCTCGATGATGCCGTCCACGGCCATCAGCGCCACCTGAAGCAGCGCGTCGAGGATCGCGGGAAGGTTCGCCATGATGCCCTCGCCCAGCGCACCGAGGAGCTGCATTCCTGCGTCCACCATCTCTGGCAGCGCCGCGATCACCATGTTCAGGCCGTCGCTCAAAATAGAGCCGAACGCCTCCATGGCTCCGCTCAGTCCGCCCTCCTTGAAGGCATCGGATAGCTGCGTGATGCCGCTGGTTCCGAACTGGACGAACTGCCGCAGCGTCGGGGTCAGCTGGTCGGAGAGCGTGATCTGCGCTCCTTCCAGCGCCGACTTGAAGAGTGTGATGTCGCCAGCGAGGTTGTCGAGCTGGGTGTTGGCCATCTGCTCGGCGGCTCCGGCACTGTCCTCTATCGCGGCGGTCAGTTCCTCCCAGCGCTCGGTGGTGGTTCCGAGCAGCGCTGTTGCGGAGGCGATGTCGCGGGAATTGAACAGCGTAGCCATTGCGTCGAGCCGCTCTTGGTCGGTCATGTCGGCCATGGCGGCGTTCAGCTCCGGGAATACCTCGGTGAAGCTCCGCATATTCCCTTCCGCGTCGAACACCTGAACGCCGAGCCGGTTTAACAGCTTGGTTGCGTCTGCTGTCGGCGAGGAGAGCTTCAGGAGCATATTGCGGAGGTGCGTTCCGCCCTCGCTGCCCTTGATGCCGTTGTCGGCCAGAACGCCGAGAACGGTGCTGAGTTCGTTGGTGCCTCCGGCCATGTACTGGGCCGTGCCGCCGACGGTGAGGATTGCCTCGCCGAGCTGTGAGACGCTGGTGTTGGTTCTGGAGGACGCTCGCGCCATCTGGTCGACCATTGCGCTGGTCTGCTCCAACGAGAGGCCGAGGGCGCTCTGCGCGTCAGTGATCATATCCGAAGCGGACGCCAGCTCCATGCCTCCGGCTGCTGCGAGGTTCAGGACGTTCGGCAGCATGGCCATGGAGGTCTCTGCGTCATAACCGGCCAGCGCCATGTAATTGAGCGCCTCTGCCGCTTGTGTGGCCGAGAAGGCTGTTTTCGCGCCCATCTCCATGGCGAAGTCCCGCAGCTGGTCGATCTGGTCGACGGTGGTTCCCATCGTCGCGGCGACCTGTGACATGGCCGAGTCGAACTGCATTCCCGCATCGACGGCGCTCTTTGCGAACGCGACCGCTGCCGTGGTTGCCGCTCCGATGGCAATTCCTGCCGCCTTTGCCATAGTACCGGCGAAGCCTCCCAGCTTGGAGAGGGTGCTTTGCGCTTTGCTCACCGCCGCGCCGAAGGAAGGATCAATCTTTCCAGCGATCTTGACGGCGAGGCTATATTCTTTGCTTTGCTTTCCGCTTGCCAAACTTCGCCGCCTCCTTTACCGTCTTTGTCAGCGTGTCGATGGGCATCTGCATGAAGTAGGAAAAGTCCGAGTGCAGGATCATGGCCGTTCGGACGCACAGCGAGTGAAGCTGGTCTGCGTCCTCCGGCCTTAATCCGTGCCGTAGAAAAAACCTGTCACCTTGTTCTTCAGCCTGACGGCCTCGTGGGGCGGAAGTCCCTTGAACAGCTCGATGGGGAGCTTGGTGACTCTGCTGGCGATGAAGCAGACGTACTCCACCGTCATTTCCGGGATGGGGCTGAACATACCGGCCCTGTTGAGGAGTTTCTCTGCGGCGATCATATCCTCTGCGGTCAGGCGTTCCATGCCGGAGAGGTCGAATTCCGTGTAGGTCTTGTCCTCGAACTGGTACGGCTTTTTGAGTGTGAGCAGCGTGTCGCTTTCGGCGCTCGCGCTGGTGGTGAGATCCATGCTGTCGCTCATTTCCGCTTCCTCCTATCAGGTGAGCTGTCTGACCTTCGAGAGAACGTCGACGTTGTTGATCTTGAAGACGCCGCTGATCTTGTCCAGCTCCACGCGCTTCTTGCCGTCCATCTCCACGAGGATATAGGTCAGCTCCAGCGTGATGGAACTGTCCATGGAGCCGCGCTGCTTTACCGTTCCGACGGCGATCTTCTTGGGACGGCCACGGAACACGACGCGCATTCCCATGTAGTCAGTCTGCTGGGTCGCCTTGACGTTGTACTGGATGGCTCCACGCAGCGTCAGCTCCATCGAGGCGGTCGGGTCGGCCATCTTGAAGTAGTCCTCGTTGATGCAGCGGAAGGGGATTTCCTGCTCCATGCTTCCGAAGTGACCGGGTACCGGGGCCTCGTATTCGCCGAGGATGCCAGCGCCGCTGATGGTCTGGGTCATCGCCTCGAAGTCGGGGAGCGTTACCTCGCCGGTGTGGCCGGTGAGCTGATTTCCCGCGTTGTAAAGGTTGAAGTCATGAATGACTTCGGGGATTCCTGCAATGCTCATAGTTCGTTACCTCCCTTAAACGGTCAGGGCGTTCCTGAGAGCGTCCGGGTCGAATTCCAGCGTGTTGACGATGTCCTCTGCCGGAACGTAAGGGGAGAGGTGCTGGTGGAAGTGCAGCTGACCGTTGAGAAGCGTGTCGGTCGTGTTTTCATCGGCGTTGAACTCGATGTAGGCCGCAGCGCATTTCCCCTGCGAAACGTAGGCGTTGCCGCGCACGTTCTCGCTGTCCACGATGCTCTCAATCAGGCGAGGGTTCGACGGATCATCGACCTTCTGGGCGTATGTCAGGATGAAGCTGTTTCCCCACCAGCTGAAGAACCGGCGGCAGCAGAACCAGCGATCCTTGGGGTCGGTCGTGGCGGGATATGCGGCTGTGTTGTTACCCCACGTCCGCCAGCCGTTGGAGTTGATCGCGGTGGTCACGCCGAAACCGTTCACGGCATTCGCCTGCAGCTGGTCGAGCAGCACCTCCGTGCCGTCTGCGAGGACGGTGCCGGTCGCGCCGATCAGCTTGTTCGAGGGGGAAAGGTTCGGCACATCGTCGTTGTTCGCGTCAACGTAGGCCGTCAAAGCGCCCATGATCGCCGAGTACCAGAAGATCATAGAGCCGACCGCGACGCACGGCCACAGGGGCATGATGTGCTTCGACGCGCACCCTGCGTTCTCCTTTGCCTCTTTCACGCCGGTGTAGACCGTACAGCCGGAAGCGGTGCTGTCGATGTCGACAAAGCCCTCACAGGAGAAATAGCCGTTGATTTCCTCGCACTTCGCGGCGAGAACAATGCCCACGTCGGGGATGTGGCTCCAACCGGGGGCGAGGATCAGGCCGGGGGTCATGCCAAACTTTGGGTAAACCTGACGCAGCACCTCCATGCCCTTTTCCTCGGCTCCGCTGCTCGCGCCGATGATATCGCTGGCCGCGACGGCGGTCGGGTCGATGGAGGTGGACTCCACCGTGATCTCGGTCGCCTCGGCAGCGGAGCCTCCGGCGATCAGTGTCACCACGAGGTGGCCGTCATCGTTGAAGCTGAGAACGTAGTCGGTGCCAAGCACCAGCGTGACGGTCTCTGCCTCGCCCTCCACCATCTTCTGAATGGTAACCTTCACGGTGTCGGCGAGGATGCCGGTCAGCTTGAGCGTGGCCTCCATGTCCTCAACCGCGAGGGTCGCGTTGCTGTTTTTCTTGATGTGCTTCGTCGGGTCGAGGACGTTCACAAAAACGACCGGGGCCACGCCGAAGAGCTTGAAGCTCGCGTACATGGACTCGCACAGGGTGTAGAGGTGATGTCCGAGCGCGTTCTTCTCGGCGCTGTAGCCGAGCTGTTTCACGGCTTCTGCCCACGAGTAGGCGATGATCGGCTTGTTCGTCACCTTGTACGGTTCGTCCGCGAGGTTGACGGGTGCGGTGCCGAATACGACCTGAAGCCCAGCTGTACCCAAAATGGGGGACACGACGCTGGTTGCCTGTTCCTGCACCCGCACACCATGCTGATATGCCATCTTAGTTCGCTCCTTTCTGAATGATTGCGCTCTCCGAGAGCGCCTTGGAGTAAAGGGTATAAACCCCTCCCTGCTGCCGGTCGATTTGAGCCATGGCGCTTGCCAGCCATGAGACCGGGACGCAGAGGCCGGTCAAATACGGCCTTGCCTCTATCGCTGCTGCCAGCGCCGGGGGCATCTCGCCGTAGACCGTGTTTCGCGTGGCCACGCCGGTAATCGTCGGGCCAACATAGACAAATTTACTGCTCATACGAGGTCGCTCCATTTCGCTCTTGGAGCCGGTGCGTCGAATGTGACGTTGACGGCTCCGAAGTAATAGGGCCAGTGCAGCTCATCCTGCAGCGCCCACTCGAATGGGTCTGTGAACACGAACTCCTTCAGCGCCGGTGTTTCCTCGTAGTGACGCTGGATGCGTTCGATGATCTCCAGCACGGCCTCGTGGCCGTGGGTGATTTCCTTGTCATCGTAGATACCGATCACGAGCAGAAGGGCGATCTTATGCGGGTCGGTCTGCGTGGCGATTCCTCCGCTGTCCACCCTCACGATGAGATAAGGGTACGGATCGTCATCGTCATCGCTCTCCAGCTGCGGCAGGAACTGCTCGAAGAAGTTCAGGACAGATTGTCCGCCGTCCGGGGTCTGGTAGAGGGTGTGCTTGAACAGCTCCTTCAAATCTTCGATCACGTCTTTCTGCAGCTCTCTTGCTGTCATGCGGAGTTCACCACCTTGTTGATTTCCTTCTGAATGTTCACGGCGAGGTTCTCGTAAATCTTCGGACGGATCACGCCGAACACCTTCTTTTCGTCACCGATCATCTTCGGTGCCGAAATGGAAAGCAGCGTTTTGATCTGCGTCATGTCGGCGTACTTGCCGTACTTCGCGGCTCGCTTGCTTCTTCCGTCTGAGGTGTAAGTCTTTCCGTCCTGCCGTTGGACGATGGCCTGATGTCCGCTGGAGAAGGTTGCGAGGAACGCCTTTGCTCTGCTGCCTCTCTTGGATTGGATGAGCTTCAGGGTGCCGCCTGAAAGAATTTGAGCTTTTGCTCCGCGTTTAGGTGCGGTGGCCTTGAACTCGCGCAGCTCCAATGTTTTCCCTTTGACCGTGATGGTCGCTTCCGGGTTGGAGACCGTGGCGTTCTTTTTGGTGACGTTTTCGTTCAGCTTCTTCTTTTTGACGGTGTATTCCTCTTTGGCCTTATTTACCATATCGGTTCTGGCCTGTTTGGCGGTGGCGTTGACGGCGTTCTTCAGCACCTTCCGGCTCTGGCTGCTCATGCTGCCGAGCGCCTTTTCGATCATCTTCAGAACGTCTTGGTCTACCTCGAAACGGAGCAGACCGTCCGTCATGGTGGTTTTTGCTTTCACGCCTTACCACTCCGATTCGATTCCAGCGTAATGCCGTAGATCCCGGCTTCGTCCGTTGCGTCGACCACGATGTATTTCTTGCCATCCACGGTGACGATCCTGCCCTGCGCGGGGAGCGATCCGAAATCATCAGCCGCGATGTAGAGGAAATATTGGCGCACATGGATGCCGTCGGCATGGGATTGCATCTTCTTCTCGCGTTCCACGTTTTCGATATCGTCGAAGATCACGGTGGCGGTCTCGCCGTTCACGCTGTGTTCTTCTCCGAATTCCTCCAGATTGAGGAAGGTCTGCTTGATGTCACGCTTGATGATGTCCTTAAAGCTGGGGCTTGCCATGTCTACCTCGCTTTCGTTGGGGCGTGGTCGGAACTCTGCCGACCAGATCGTCGCCACTGGCTTCTCCGCCGACTGAGATACCGGGCAATCCGGCGGTTGCCGTTGCCGGTCTCGCTTTTGCAAAGGTAAGCGGTTCGTAGTCATCGTCACGCCAGATGGCTGCGCCGCTCTCTACCCACGCGGCGGCGGTTTCGGCGTTCTCCGAAGGGAGCGCCTGTCCGGGATGATATTCCCGGTTGCCCACCAGAATGTGGGAGAGGGCGATCAACTTAGCCATTGAGCTTGACCAGAACGTTGGTGTCGGTCGCGGTGCTGGGGGAGGCGGCGTAGCCGATGGCGCTGGTGATCGCGCCCTCGCCGGACGGGGCCGTGCCGGTGATGCCGGTGCCGTCAAAGTAGACGGGCGCACCCTGCACGATTTCCTCGCTGGCGCTGGTCTTGGCGATCTCGAAGCAGCCGACCATGTGGACGCTGCCGACCGCGTTGGGTTCGATGTCGGTACCAGCGACGCCGATGTGGTTGCCGATAGCGATCACAGAACCGGCCTCGATGGTGTCGGTCGTGGCGTTGGTGTAGTCCAGCGCCTCGCCTCTCTGCAGATAAGTTGCCTTAGTCATGGCTGGTTATCTCCTTTCATGAATTAGCCGACGACCACGCCGGGGTTCATGGCGATGCCACGGTAATCGCGGACGCTGATGCCCCAGTCGAGGTAGATATCCCACACAAAGCCGAGCTGGCCGGGGGTCTCCATGCGGCGGGTGGTCGGGGTGTCCTGACCGTTGAGGTAGTCGACCTGAATGCCACGCGCACTCGCGCTGTCGGCGACCATGAACCACGGGCAGGCGTTGGAACCGGCCAGCGCGTTCAGGACGGGGGACTGCACGATCTGCAGCGGGTAGTTGTACAGCGGGTTGATGTCGTTGTTCGCGCTGCCGGTCACCTGAGTGCTGTGCAGGATCACCGCGAGGTCGAACTCGTAGCCGACGGGGACGATGATGGTGCGCGGGGTGATGTAGATGGCCTCGCCGAACTGGTCAGTCTGCTTCTGCATCTGGAGGATGATCTCCTGAATGCTCTGCTGAGTCGGCTTGCTGCCGGTGGCGATCAGGTTCTTGTGGTCGGCAGCGAACAGCTTCTTGCCGTCGTAGATCTTCGCGTTGTTGAACAGGAGCTTGTAGACCTGTTTGTCGATGGTCTTTTTCGCGGCGGTCGCGTAAAGGCCGGGGACTTCGGTCAGGAAGCTGATGTCATCATTGATGAACGCCTGACGGGTCATGCTGAACTGCTTGCCGTAGGTGTCGAGCTTGCGCTGCGGGAGCAGCTCCGTGCGGGGCATATCCGCCTTGATCTCGCCGTTCTCCGGCACCAGCAGGAAGTCGCCCACGCCGCCGATGACGTACTCGTGATCCGGGGTGGTCTTGAAGTCCTTCAGGCTCCCTCTGGTCGTGAACGCCTGAAACGTGGTAGGCACGTGGTTGTAGAGGTGGACGATGCTCTTGCGGATGGTCTCATCGAGGATGGCGGGGAACGCTGCCGTCGGGTTATAGAACTGACGGGCCATCTCGCCGTAGATATCGTCGGAACTCATCCGAAGAAGGGAACCGACAGGGCGACCTTCGCGGGAGAGGCACTCGATGGCCATGTCGCGGAGGCTCATCTGGGAGAGCTGCCTCGCGCCGTTGGACGGGTTCTCCACGGCAATCCGCCCGGAGCGAAGAAGCAGGGAGTCGGCGGCATCGCGCCTGAACTCATCCTCGCCGGTTTCGGTGACATGGACGCCGGTGGTCACGGGGCCGTGGTTCGAGCGGAGCTTCTCGATGATGGCGGCTCTGACCTGCTCGACGGAGTCGCCGTTGGCGATATGCTCCGACGGGTCGATGTCGAAGTCACGGCACATGGCACTGACCTCGGCGATGCGGGTACGTTCCGCCGCGATGGCCCTCTGGGCGACGGATTCACCGTTGTCCTCAATGGAACGGGTGGCGGTCTGGGCCGTGGGGGTGGTCTGGGCGGCGGCGGTGGCGGTCTGCTGCCGTTCCTCGGCCTCGATTTCAGTGTTGAGCTGCTCGATCTCCCTCTGGAGGGTATCGAACTCCGCCTGTTCCTCGGCGGTCAGAGCGCGCTGCGCGTTTTTCGCGGCGGTGACCAGCTCCTGCTGGCGCTTCAGCTTTGCTTGGCGCTGCTGTTTCTTGTTCATAGCTGTTAACCTCCTATGACGTTATGGTTGATTTGAAGTTGGCTTTCGAGTACGGTCAGCGGGATTGTTCCGGGTTGCTCCGCTTCTCGGCCCACGCCGACCGTTCCGTCAGCCGGTACCGAGACGATGGAAATCTCGAAAGGCCACCACTTCCGAGCAATTTCACATGGCCCAGTAAATCTACCATCTGCGCTTGTCTTTCCAGCCATTACTTCCTCTAAAGATTCGATGCGGTAACCGACGGACACTCCTTTGAGTGTGCCGCTCCGCACCTTTTGGTAGATCACTTCCGATTCTTCGTCGGAGTCGAATTCGATCTCCGCGTGTCCTCTGCTGTTCTCCACCCATGCCCGGAGGATTTTGCCGATCACCTTATCCCTGTTGTGGTTGAACAGGACGCAGCCGATCTCGTTCAGCCGCGAGAGGTCAACGGCTCCGGGGCCGTGGTCGAGGATTTCCAGCCCGAACCACCGCTCATACGGTTCCTCCGAAGAGAACGAAAGCGTGAACTTTCGCTCATTGCCCTCGCCATCTTCCCTTTTCAGGGTGGCGAGCCGACGCAGTTCATTCGTCCGCGTCTTGGACGCTGCTCTCGCTTCCTCCGGGGCGTTGTGCATCGCCCTGCGGCGCTCCGCCGGGAGCGGGAGTCTGTCCGAGGATAATCGGCCCCAAGTCGAGACCGTGTTCGTCTTTTGCATATTTCAGCACCTCCGCTATGTCATCGACCTGCTTACGCCAGTCAGAGCCGTTCTCGGCTGCGATCTGCTTGAAGGTCTTTTGTCCTGTCTGTAGGGCGATCTTGGTGGCGGTCACTTCCTTGCTGGGTTCGATCCAGTCCTTCGGGGGCTTCGTGAAGGTATGCTCGAAGTAGGCATCCTTGTTCTCCCAAAAATCGGGGATCATCAGCTTTCCGGCAAGCACCGCCGAAATGATGAAGGTTTCATAGATTTCATCGAGAACGTCAGCCAGCAGTTCATCTTCCTCGGCGTAGGTCATGCCGTCCTCGATCAGCCCCTGCCTCGCGCTACTGTAGGTGGCCTCGCTCATGTCACGGGCGGTCGCTTCGTAGCTGATGCCCTGACCGGCTCCGATCATGCGCTGCTGCAGCTTGACATAGCTCGCCGCGTCGGTCGCTTGCCCTTGCGGGTTAACCACTTGGATTTCGTCGCCCACGTTCATCTCTTTGATCATGCCGGGGGCGATGGTCTTTCCGTCGTAGGTCTGCCGTGGGCCGGTTGCGCCGGTACCCTGCCGCCCAATTCCAGCGGTCGGGATTGCTCTTTTGATGAACACGGAGAGACAGGCTTCGATGCGCTGTTTCACGCTTACGGCCACCATGAATTCATTCACATCGCGGATGCGGGTGATGGTCTGGCTCATGTCGCTCATCTCGCGCAGTTGCGAGGGTCGGTGCTTGCTAAAGTAAAAGATCACGTCCTCGGCTCTGAGGTAGATCGGTTCGACGGTTGTCATGCCGTCGATGGTGTACTGCCTGATCCAATATCCGACCGGGGCGTTAAAACCGTTGTACTCAATGCCACCGACCACGCGGTTCCCTTTGTGCTTCGGGTTCGTCTGTGACGCATCCAGTTCGTCCACCTCAAACAGCTGCAGCTTGAACGGGAGGATGCCGCCGGTCGTGTATCGCTTCACGATAAGAATGCCGCCGTCGACCTTCTTCCGCCTGACTGCCATCCGCAGGATTTGCGTCAGGCTCTGGGTGCCGGTCACGTCGCAGTTGCGCTTCTTGCACCAAACCTTCCACAGCCGCTCGATCTGATCGTTCAGCTCCGAGCTTTCCGTTTCCGCCTGAAGCACGAGACCCTTACCGACCACGTTCCGAACGAAGGGGCCGATGATGGAGTTCATCATGTCGCTGTTGCGCTCCAAGTCTCGCGCTCTGGCGCGGACGGTGTCGCGGGAGTAGCGGTCGGTGTACTCGGCGCTTTGGTTCGTGGCGTACCAATGGGAATTGTTGCGGGAGAAATCTCCGGCATCGTAGTGGCGGTATTCGTCCCAGACTTGCCGCCACGCCTCGCGTTTCGCGGCCCACTCCGGGTTGAACCAGCCGATGATGTTGTCCAGCCAGCTCATTCGCTCACCGCCCCTCAAAAAACGCGACGTAGGTATTCGACAGGAGCGGGGAGCGATCCTCCGCTGCTATCTGCGCCTCCAAATCGTCGCGCATCTGCCGAAGCAGAGCGAGGTCTGCTCTGGTCAGGCTGCGAGAGCCGATTCTGTAGCTCTGCCCGCCGAGAAGGACGGCCTGAATGGCGGTATTCACTTCTACGAGCCGCTCTTGCAGCGTCGGCATGGTGTCTGCCATCTTGGCACCTCCTTATAGCCATGAGTCGTTTTGCCCGATCCAGTTTTCCTCCGGGGAGGGAGGCGGTTCGGGCTTCGCCTCTGTCCGGGCTGGCATCTCCACTTCTTCGAGGTGCATCGTGCGAGCGCCGAGCATATCGGCGGCGCACATAGCGTAGACCTCACAGTCGAGAAGGTGGTTATCTATGTGGGACGCCTTGGGTACCCACTTCTGAACGACACGGCCTCCGGCGGTGCGTTCGTTCACCTTGTGTTCGGAGGTCACCTGTTCTGCGTACTCGCGGTCGCAGCCTCGGTAAACCATCCAGCTCCCGGTGCCGTTCTGCTTCCTCATGCGTCCGGCGATCATGTCCTTGTACTTGCCTGTGTCGATGATGGCCAGCGTCATGCCGTAGGCTTTGCTGTCGGTCTTGTTTACATTCGACAGCTTGAAGTGCGTATCCATCGGATGGCTGCTGCCTTTGCTGGGCAGCGCCCAGTCCGAGTTGTTGGCGCAGAAGTCGTAGACTACGTCAGTGTTGTCGCCTGAGTCGATGAGGGCGAGGGAAACGACCAGCGGCTCTCCATCTTCCTCGCGGACGTATTGAAGGTTCATGATCCGCTCGATCTCCGAGAAGGAGTAGACCTGCCCGTGGGTGACGTTCTGGCTGGTCAGGTAGTTTCCCCATGCGCGGATCGTGAAGTAGACGCTGGTTTCCTGCACGTCGACGCCAGCGGTCAGGAGCTTCGCCCACTTCGGCACCGTGAATTCCGGCAGATCCGTCTGTCGCTCCAGCACGAGGTCGGCGTTGGTCTTGAGCTTCGTATCCTCCCACGGCTCTGCGAGCCACGAGTTGGTGAAGTTCTGGAACTGGTCAGGATCGTCCTTGCTCAATAAGAACGCCTTTGCAATCTCCGAAAAGCGGACGAACGGGCTGTAGAGGGTGTTCATCCAGAAGGCGACCTTGCGGGGGAACTGGGTATTTTGCTGGACGGTTCTCCATTCGCCGTAGCGCAGCATCTGCGGCTTGTGCTGGTCTGTGATTACGCAGCCGCACTCTTGGCAGACGTATGTGGCGAACTCGGCCCGGTCGGCGTAGGTCATGCCGTCCTCATTTGGGAATTTGATCTGACTGAACACCAGCTCGATCATCTTGCCGCAGTGGGGGCATGGCACAAAGTAGTGCCGGATTTCGTCCGCTCCCTCCATGGCTTTCCAAATGTGGCCGGTTTTAAGTGTGGGGGTGCTGGTCAGGACGATCTTCTTGTTGCGGAAGGTCTTTGTGCGCTCCCTCGCCAGCGAGATCGGGTCAGCCTCCTTCTTCGAGGCTCCGGGGTATTTGTCCACCTCATCGAGAAAGAGAAAGCGGATCGGCTTGCTGGCCAGCTGCGAGGGGCTGTTTGAACCGACGATGTTGACGTACATTCCGTCGAACTGCAGCTCCGATTTGGAGCTTTCACTCTCGTGGTACCTCTGCCGGAGCGGAGGCGACGCCGCGATCATCGGGCGGATGCGGTTTGCGACGATGCTCTCGCCGAGGGTGTCTGATGGGTAGACGATCATCGCCGGGGATGGGTCTTGTTGGATTACCCAGCCGAGCATATTCAGGAGGCTCTCGGTGCCGCCGACCTGCGTCGGCTTCACGAAGATGATTTCCTCCGTTTCGTAGTTCCGCAGCTCATCCATAATGCCCACGAGGTACGGCGTTTTGTCGTTCCTCCATGGGCCGGGTGTGGATGCGGTCTTGGTATCGAGGATTCTGTACTGCTCCGCCCACTCGGAGACGCTGATGTCCTCCGGCGGCTGCAAAGCGGAGAGGGCTTCTTTCTGATACGGCGTTACCAGAAAACGGCGGAAGTGGAGCCGCCTACTCCTTGCCACTCTTGCCCTTCTTCGGCAGCTCCGTCACTCCGGCGACCACGAACGCGGAGAGCAGGGTTCTGATTTCCTGCTGCAAGCTCTTTTCGATTCGCCGTGCTTCCACGGGATCGACGAAGCCGTTGACCATGTCCGTCAGTCTGGCCGGGAGCGCCATCGCAAAGTTCTTGAAGGCCACGAAAAAGCGAGTATAGTCGAGTGTGACTTCCTCGACCGCGATGTACTTGCCCTGCGTGATCTCCGTTTTCAGGCGGTGCAGCTCGCCTTGACTCTCCTTCAGGGCGATCTCCGCTTTCATCTTCTGCTCGCGGAGTTCGTTCTCCTTTTCAGAGCGGTTCTTGCCGTATGCTTTATCCGAGAGATACTTGACGTAGCTCTGGATCGTGGGTACCAAATCGTAACGACGGCCCTCCGCCGTTTCGGTGGTCGGGAGAACTCCTTCCTGCGTCAGCTGCTGGATGCGGCGAACGGTCACGCCGAATAGCTGCGCGATGATCTCCACGCGGTAGAAGCCGCCTCCGGCTACGTTTCCGTTCTTATCCAAAGTGAGTACCCCCCCCCCGCAATAATCAGGCCGATATCGTCATTCACGTCGCGGCCCTCCCTTGGTACGGGGCCGCTCCGGGGTCGCGGTTGAACGGGATGATTTCGGAGAAGAGCCGGATGTACTCGGCGACCAGCTCGCGGTCGACCGTGACCACGGTGTTCTCGCTGCGAGGGTTCGTGTTGATGTTCGCGCTGCTCTCTATGAGGCAGTCGAACCGCTCACCCTCTATTGCCATCACCTTGCTGTGATTCCGAAAGGTGACCAGCCGTCCGCCGCATTCGTCGAGGAATTGTCGTGCTGCGGCGTAAACGTCCGGGTAGCTCCCCTTGAATATCTCGCCGACAAAGAAGTCCACGCGACCGACCATTCCTTTTTCGTGCCATTTGCGGAGGTCGCTCACGTCCTCTCCTGCCATACACCATGTGCTGATGGCGGCGTACTGGATCGGCTGCTGCCGCAGCACGAGCTTGAAAAAGGAGAAGCTGTCCACGTCGCCGAAGCTGAAGCAGTGATAGCAGTCGCCCTCTTTGAAGTGCCAGTTCATGGCTTGCTCCAGAGCGGCTTCTGATGCCGCCTTGCGCCAGAGCTGCCTTGCGCCCATTCGATGGCTCACCTTGATACTGCCCTGCTCCGGCCTCGCGGTCGGCTGCGGCTCTGGCTCTATGCCGAGCGCCGCTCCGAGATCGAAGCCATCCAGCCGCAGTTCCTCGAAGTCAGCCATTGAGCAGCACCGCCTCTTTGCCGGTGAGCTGTTCCCAGCGCCGGACGATGATGTCGACGTTGAGCGGGTCGTACTCCATGAGGAAAGCTGACCGGCCCAGCTGCTCGGCTGCGATCAGCGTCGTGCCGCTGCCTCCGAAAAGGTCACCGACGTTCCATCCGGGTCGGCTGCTGTTGTTCATGAGCCGACCGACCAGCGGCACGGGCTTCATGGTCGGGTGCAGAGCGTTCCTGCTCGGCTTATTCTCGAAGTGGACGGTGGTCTGGTCTTTGTAATCGCGGAGCATCTTGTCGATGAAGGCGAGAAGTTCTTGCTTCTTCATGCCCTTCAGGTCGACCTCATCCTCCAGCATGACCGTGTCCTGCGTCCTGTCGTTGATGAAGTAGTGGGCGGCTCCTTCTTTCCATCCGTAGAGGATGGGTTCGTGCCGCCATTGGTAGTCCTGCCGTCCGAGGACGAAAGCGTTCTTTTCCCAGATCAGGCATTGGGCGAGCTTCAGCCCTGCGTCGGCGTATGCCAGTCTGAAGGTGAGACCGGTGCTTTCGGCGTGGAAGATGTAGGCGGCGGCTCCGGGCCTCATGGCTTCGTTCATGTTTCGGAACGCTGCCAGCAGGAAGCGGTAGAAGCTCTGCGTGTCCATCTTGTCGTTCTCGATGGTGCTGTTCTTCCTGCTGTCCTCTTGACCGAGGTATTCGTTCAGAAACTCGGTCTTTGCGCCGTAGTCCACGTTGTATGGCGGGTCGGTGATCACAAGGTCGAGCTTCTCTCCGGCGAGGAGCTGCGCCACATCGTCAGGGTCAGTGCTGTCGCCGCACATAAGGCGGTGCCGTCCGAGCTTCCAAATGGAGCCGAGGCTGCTGACCGGGGTCTCGATCTTCTCGGCCTCTGCGTCGGGGTCGAAGTCGTCATCTTGCGCTTCCGGCGGCACCTCGGTCAGCTGGATCAAGTCCTCCAGCTCTTGGCGCTGGTAGCCGGTGACCGTGAAGTCGTATCCTTCGAGGTCGAGTTCCACGAGGATGTCCTTCAGGAGCTGGTCATCCCATTTGCCGGTGATCTTGTTGAGCGCAACGTTCAGGGCTTTTTCCTTCGCCTTGTCCTTGATGTCAAGAACGATGACGTCGGCTTCTTCGATGCCCATGTCCATCATGACGTTGCGGCGCTGGTGGCCCTTGATGATGGTGCCGTCGGCGTTGATCACGATGGGGTCGGCATACCCGAACTCTTGAATGCTGCGCTGTATCTGCAAATATTCCGGGTCGGCTGGGGTCAGCTTCTTGCGCGGGTTGTATTCGGCGGGGTGTAAGTCCGCCAGTTTTCTGCGCTCGAACTGCATAGATGGCCCTCCCTCGGCTCGGATTTCTGGGCTTGCGTAACGAAACGCTTGAAAATTTTTCGATTTTATCCGAAAAACTTTCGCGCCTTCCTCGCCCCGCATAGGGGAGGGGGTGTCGGTAGTACCTACGGCCCTCCGGGGGGTGCGGCCCCTCGCGAGAGAGCGTTCCGAGGTGGAACGCTCCCCCGCTTGGGATGAGGAAGGAATGACGCGGCAGCTGCCCACGCTGCTCACGTTCAAAGCGTACCACTTTGTGAACTCCTTTTTCCTCCTGACTTTTACGGCTTGCTTTCGAAGCCTGAGAAATCCAGTAAAATCGGGAGGTTCCAGCGTTTTGGAACACTCCCGATGATGCCCTCTGTGGGCCTGTTATTTGGCCTGTGCTGGCCTCGTTTTATGGGTGTTAAATTACCCTTCTCGCTTCTAAAACTCTGCGTTTTTTCTTTTAGAAAAACGCTTGTCGAGCTTCAAAGCGGCTCTAACTTCCTTGCATCTGAGAAGATAGTCCAGCGCCCGGTTGTACTGATCGTAGCAGGGCGAGGCGGTCATGTGGAGCGTTTCTTGAATATCGAGCCACTCCCGGCAGTCGATGTGCCGGTATTCCACGATGGCTCGCCCTATGGAGTAGGGCGGCAGGAGGTCAAGGATGGCGATGATCTCTTGGGCAGCGTCCTTCGCCCTCTCTGCCTGTCCTTGTATCTCAACTTCTATTTCCGAAGTATCCACGTCGGCATTCCGGCGGAGGTCATGGCGCAATTGGGCGAGGCGAGTCTGCAGGATCGCTTGTCGCTCATTGAGCCTATAATAGCGGGTCAGGTATTGCTTGAGCAGTCGGCGCTCATCCGCTTGATTCCTCGCTTCCTTGTTTTTCGCCATTGTTTTCCGCCTCCGATGGAGCTTCTCTGGTGGCGAGGGCGTAGACCTTGCCGCCGATGCTGCTGAATTTCCGCACGACCTTTTCCTTGTGATCCCAGTCCCTCGCTTCGAGCTGCCGCTCTTGCAGAACTTCGAGGATTTCGTTCATGACCGCCAGCAGGGCGAAGGTCGGCATATCGCGGAGCTGGGGTTGTTTGGTTTTTCCGGGTTTGGGTTTCTGCGGTTTCGGCGGGTGCCGTCGCTGCTGCCTGTTCATGTCTGTTTCACCTGTTCGAGCAATTTCTGAACGCCTCTCCGGGTGATGGATTCCGTGGAGGCTGCTACGCACCGTTCCAGCAGTTCGTCTTGGTTCTCCTTGACGTAGTCGAGCATGATCGCTTTAACAACCTTCCGAAAGTCGTACCGTTCCGCTGTCCACTTTTTGTGGAGTTCCTCGGCGAGCTGGTTGGAACAGATACTCATGACGCGCTCCGTCAGCTCCGCTTCGTCGATTTCGATGGTGATCTTCATTCCTCTACCACCTCGCACTCAAAATTGAGGGCACCGATCCGGGTTCCTTTGTGCTTGAAGAAGTAGATATGATTGGCTCCGCTCTGGACGCTCTTGGGGTCGAGCGGGTGATGATCTACCACCTCGTGAACGCTGCCGATCTCCGGCTTGACCTCGTTGGCCACGGGCATATCCGATAAAATCTTGATCTTCACTTCTTGCTCTCCTTCCAAATAACGCGCCGCATCTGAATCGGCGGCGTGATTCGCTTGCCGCAACGAGCGCAGATGGCGTAGTTCCGGGTGTACCACTTTTTGCTGGGCCAATGCTGCCGCTTTACCACCATGTACCTGAACTTGTCGGCCTTGTGAAATCCGAGCTTGCAAAGGGGCGTCATTCGTCCTGCTCCTTTCTGCGTTTCTTCTGGCGCGAGTTCTCCATGGTTTCGTGCAGGAACTGAGCCACAAAGCTCTGCATTCCGGCGGTCGCCTCGGCTCTGTCCGCTCCGCTCTTGATCATGGCCTTGTAGAAGGCGTGACCGGCCTCTGCCATCGCTCCGATGGCGGTCATCAGCTTTTCGATCACTTCATCCATTCGTCGATTGCCTCCTTCACCTGTTCCGGGTAACTGACCACGAGGGCCGTACCTCCGGCGGCGTTGATCTGCTTGATCGTCTGGGCTTGGATCGGGGAGAGGCGACCGTTGTCCGGGCGCTTCACCTCAAATCCGAAGAAGTGACCGCAGAGGATCATGCACACGTCCGGGATGCCCTGTCTGCTGTACGGCCCTGCTTGGGCTTTCCATACGAAAGCGTCAGGGTACTCGGCCTTGAGCCACTTGATGATCCGCGCTTGGTAGTAGCTCTCTTTGTGGTTGGTGACACCGCTCATGTTTTCCTCCTTCCTCCAGCCCTGTGAATGTCGGCGATCTTGTCGTTCATCCGCAGTTCACGGAGCCGGGTTTCCCGCTCTGCATCATTCTGGGCCTTGTATGCTCTGTACCTCTCGCACGATGAGTGGCACCCGACTGTTCTGTCGACGCACTCCCTGCATGAGGCCTTGCCCTCTCCCCAGCGTCTGAAGACGTTCTTCATGGCTGCTTCCGCCCGACAATCTTCCGGGCGAGGCCGTCCGGGCCGATGGCCAGCGGTATCTGCTTCCGGCGTTCTACTTCTCGCTTATCGAAGCCGCAGCTCTCACAGCCTCCGGGGCTGGCGCATCCGTTGATGTGGTAGGTGCAGTTGGGGATGATGATGGCGGTCGGGAGCTTGGGCGGCTCCGGCTTTGGCGGCGGAGCGGGAGCCGGTTTCGGCTCCGCTGCCACGTTCTTCTTCCATGGGCCTCTACTCATGTTTCTCGCCTCCGAGCAGTTCCGGGTTGTCGTAAATGTTGCCGATGATTTCGTAGTCCTTCATGGTGCCGGGGTTCAGACACGGGCTGGCGAGAACACCGATACCACGTGCTATAAATCCGCAGATGTCCTTGCTGTATTCCACGGCGTAGGCCGCTCTTGCTCTCCTTCCCTTGCTCTTGATGATGTCGCCCTCGTAGATTGGATCGCCGTGCCTATCTTCCGCGCCGGTAAATTCTCCGACCGTTTCCGGCTCTGCCATGTAATTTTCTCTTTGGCCATCAAATCCGCGCACCCAGATTTGGACGCTCTTGTCGCTGTAATGTGTGAGGTCACCGTAGAGCCATTCACCAGTGGAGATTGCTTTTGCTCTGAAGCTAAGTTCACGCATCTCAGTCACCTCACGCTTCGCTCATGATCGGCGGCGCTTCCTCGAAGCGAGGCTCTGCGTCGGCGGTGGCATCGGCATATTCTCCGGCGCTCTCGGCGGCGCTCTGATCCGCAAAGGCTCCGACGTTGCCGTCGTTCGCCTCCATGAAGTGGGATGCTATCATGTCGGCGGTGTGCAGGGCGTAGATGATCGGGTACTTGTCGATGGCCTGTCCGAACTGCCGGAGGTCGCCGCCGTCGGTGATGCCCATGTGCCACCAGATCGCGTACATCTCCGGGCTGGTCAGCTCCATGTACTGCTTGATGATCATGGCGCTCTTGTCGCCGTGACCGAGGGGCATCTTATCGTCGATCTCGAAGGTCGGCGCTTGCTGCCATTTGTTCTGATCGTCCTTGTACCACCTGAAGCCCTCTTTGTAGAAGTAGGTCTTGCAGATGTCGTGAAAAAGGGCCATGATGATCAGGCTTTCCTCCGGGATCGTAGCGACGAACTTTCCAGCCACCGCGTAGTGGTATTTGACCTTGGGCTTGCCGGTTTCGTCGGTGCCGTCGTTTTCCTTGATCAGCATCTCACGCAGGGCATCCAGCACGTTGAGGCTGTGCTGCAGGAGTCCGCCGGGTACCGAGAGGTGGTACTTCGTGCTGGCCGGTGCCTTGTAGAAGTCGCTCTTTCTGACGTAGTCCATGAGCTTGTCGATTCCGGGCCGGTCGATCTTGCCGACCTCCGCCTCGAACCGGGCGATGTTCTGTTCGATGGTCATGTGTCATTCCTCCGCTTTCAAAAAATCATCGATGTCTGGGTGCTGGTATTTAACCTCTCGCCGGAGAACATCTTCGAGGATGTCCGGCGGTTGGATGGTTCGGTTTGCCTTTTGGAGCTTCTCTCTAAATTCGGCAATGTGCTTCGCCATTAGCTCCGCGTCGATCATGATCCTGTCTTTCATGCCGATGATCCTTTTTTAAAGTCTTTCGCCTTGGGGCAAGTCGCCCAATGCGGAATGTAGCCGATGCCGGTGGCGTTCTGAATGTAGCCGTTGAGCTTGCAGCTTATCACTTCGCCGTTCGGGGTGACGATCTTGCTGTGGTACTCTTTCCCAGCCCAATAGGTGACTGGCTCCGCGTCGCAGGGCATCGATTTGCCTCCGAGGGTCGGTATCCAAACGATGGGCGCTCCGCAGCCTTTGCATTTCACGATCCTCATCCGTTCCACTCCTTCCATCCGCGCTTCGCGGCGAGGCGGTCGAGGTCTGCCTGTGCTTCTTCCGCCGTCGGCCTCCACTCCAAGGCGGCGAGGCCCTTCCAGCCGACGTCGCCGGTGTGATCCGGTTTCTGGTACCGGGCTTTGAAGGCTCCACCTCCGATGCCGCTCATGACTTGGTACTTCCAGCCACGCTGGTCGATGTACTTCTTTGGCTTGTTCATGCTGTCGCTCCTTCCTGCTGTGTCAGTGGGTCTGGCCCGATGTTGGGCGGGTACCGGCAATCGTGGCCGGTGTAGTCACTGTTGATCCACAGTCCGCCGACATGGATGCCGAGCTTTGGATCGTCGTGCGGGGGCCACCACCATTTCTTGAAGATGTCGTTATAAATCCAGCGGTTCTCCGGGGGGCCAGCCCAGCGGTTGTGGCGCTGCCAGTAGGGGTCGAAGGCTTCATTGAGGCATCGCTCGTAGCGCCGGTAGACTAAATCCTCGAAGGCTGGCCGGTCGAGCTTGTCGATCAGGGCCGCTCGCCATTGATCGCGGAGCCGTCCGGGCTGGTTCTCCTGCTCGCGGATCGTCCTGATCCTCTGAAGGAGCCAGTTGTTTCCGGCTGTGTCTTTCGGGTGCATCGGGAACCACAAGCATTCGAGGTATCGGTCGGCGAACCAGTCCGCGTCCTTGATCAGCTCGGCGACCAGCGCGTTGTACGGCCTCGCGTACTCGGTCTGCAGCTTCTCCAGCGGCACCTTCTCGCGGTTGTGCTGCATCTTTGCAAAGTCGCCCTCAAATTTGGCGATCCATTCCTTGTCGGTCATCGTTTTGCACTTCCTTCCTCTGGGGCTGCTTGACACCTAATTCCGGGCGGTAGTTGCAAGGTGGGCTTTCCTTGTCGTTTCGGGGGTTTGGCGGTCTTTTTGGCGACCTTGCACCTAACTCCGAAATACTCACCGTCTTTATGGAATTTTTGTCACGATGTCGGGAAATCCTGCGTTGCTGCGATTTTCCACAATAAAAAGGTATTTTGTTGATAACTTTCAAAAATAGATGCAAGGGAAAGCCTGAAAGCCTTGTAACGTCGCGGTTTTTCTGCCTTGCACCTAACCTTGCACCTAACCTTGCACCTATTCCTCGGTGCAAGGTTTCCGGGGCCTCAGAAGGGCAGCTCGTCGTGATCCGCGTCGGTCAGCTCTGTGAACTGCTGTTGATGGTACTCCGGGATGCTGCTCTCGCTGTTGGTGCCTCCCTCGGCGATCTCGTCGGCATCGTCTACCGGGTCTTTCGCCTCGGCGATCTTGCCGAGGTAAAACTCAACGAAGCGGCTCACGCGGTTGCCGAACCATTTCCTGACCGAGTAGGTCACTTTCCCTGTGGCGCGGTCGCGCTCGGTGCCGATCAGCTCGCACTCGGCGAGATACTTCATGGTTTTCCGGGGGCTGTACCCTGCTTTGGCGAGGGCTTGGTTGAGCATGGTCGGGTAGATGTAGGCGGTGTTGCCGGTGTCGCTGGTAAAGCCGAGGCACGTTCCGACGGCGTTCTGGCCGAAGTACGCCTTGTTTGCCAGTACCCAGTCGACCACGAACTGCATCGCGTTCTCATTCACGTCGGTGGCGTTGCTCTCCACTTGGTTGATGAGGATGCTCGCTGCCATGCGCTTCGCTGCCTCGATGCTCTCTCCGTGTTCGCCTCCGAAGAACCATTCATTGATCATGGAGTCGGCCAAGGCCACCGCAGCGATTCCGGCGATGTGGGAGCCGTTCTTGCCCTCGCTGATGTCGCGGACGTAGGTCTGCATGGCCTCGTACTGCTCCACGATCTCGCGCTCATCCATCTGAAGGATTCGCTCGATGAACGCGGGGCCAGCCCAGCCGCAGTCGAGGGCGGCTTGCTGGTGCATGAGGGCAGCGTCCTGCTCGTTGTCGAACGGCCCACCGTAAAGCTCCAAGACGCGGGTGCTGACGCCGGTCTGTGAGGTGTCGGTCGAGAGCGGTTCCTCGCCGGTGGCCAGCGCCACGGTGCGCCATTGCTGGACGGTCTGAATGCCTCCGCTCTTGGCTCCGCGTATCTTGCCGGTGCCGCTGGCGATCATGTAGACGATCTTCTCCAGTGAGCCTTGGTTGTTCCCTGCGAGCTGCCGTTCGTCGATGCCGAGGGGAAGGTCACAGTAAAAAGCGGCGGTGCGTTCGAGGCCGACCTGCGTGGCGTTGAAGTTCACCATGAGCCGCTCCGGGTCTCCCCATGCCGAGAGGGCAGCTTTGAGGGCGGCGGTCTTTCCGCCCTTGGAGCCTCCCCAATTGTAAACGAAGAAGATCCGCTGCTTCACGATCCGCAGAAGCGGGGCCGCAAACGAGGCGGCGAGGATGAAGCGGAACTTGTCACGCTGTCGGTGCGGTGCCATGTGTTCGATCCACCGTTCCATGGTGCCGTTCTGGCAGTAGGCCGCTGCCATGTTCCTCTGGCTTGGGTCTATGTCGAGCGTGATCCCATCGTCGTGTCCGGGCAGGAACCGCTTTCCGGGTTGCCAGCCGAAGGTGGATGTGGACTCCATCTCCGGGATGTTTTCATAGTTCTCCGCTTCCAAGGCTCCGAGGAACTTGACCACATTCTTCGCGTTCTCGCTGGTCACGGTGCAGCCGAGGTCGGCGAGTGTAGTGACGCTCCGGCTGCTGAAAATCACCGAGCGGGGATAGATGGCCGTCTGCCATTGACCATCGCGGCGCTTGAACGCGATCTCGATCTTTTCCTCGCCGGTCTCGATGCTTTTGAGGTGCTGGGTGAGGATGATCGGCGTTCTGCAGACGCTCGCGGGGGTGTGGGTCTTGGGGTCGATCCAGCTGATGCCCTTGTCGCTGAACAGCCATCCCTCCGGGGTGCGTAGGCTGATCGGCGCTCCGCTCGCGGTTTCTTCCTGCAGCTCCAGCTTCAGGTCGACCGGCTTTGCTTTTTTCACGGCTTCTTGGATCAGACGCTTCCCTTCGTCCTTGTCGTAGGCGAGGTAAACGTCGGAGGGGTCTTTCTTGCCGAGGCTCTGGCACGACCACACGAACAGCTCACCGTCGAAGCCGGTCTCATCAAACGCATGGCAGAGCTTCTTGTAGAAGGTCTCGCCTCCGCCGTCCGGCTCCTTGTGTATGTAGACCTTGAGGCCCTGCAGCACCATCGTCTGGTACGCCTTGAACATCGAGGCTCCGGCCACGCCGATGGCGGGGAGGCCCATGTACCAGAGGCTTTGGGTGTCGCTCTCGCCCTCCACCAGAATGCACCAGCCGACCTTCTTGATCTCCGCGATCCGCCATTCGCCGTAGAGGCATATCTTCCCCCTGCTGCCCTTCATCCAGCGGAACTCCTTCTGACCGTAACGCTTCCGCGTCGCTGCCGGTTTCCCGTTCTCGAAGTAGTAGGGCATCTTCAGGTACTCGGTACCGTCGCGGTCTTTGCCGGTCTCGACGCGGCACGTCTGCTTCAGGAAGTCGACCGGGAGCCGCTTGTCGAAGCTGTACTGCTCGATGGTGTAGGGGATCAGTCCGCCGGTCTGCTTTGGCTTTTCGGCAGGGCGTTCCTCTTGCCGGATGCCGTATCGGTCGAGGATTTCCTTGTAGGCTTCCTTCGTGTCGATGCCTCGGTACTTTGCCCAGAAGGATACGAAGTTGCCGCCGATGTCCTCGCTGAAGCAGTGCCATTGTCCTGTTTTCAGGTCGACCGAGAAGCTGTTGTTTGTGTCCTTGTGAAATGGGCAGAGGCCGGTCAGGTTGTCGCCGACGATCTTGTGCTTCTCCACGACCGCCATGTACTCCGCTCGGTAGTCCACGATCTGGTCGAGGTCGACGCTATCCCATGTAGTCATTCCTTCACCGCCTGTCCTTTGCAAGTCGTTCTTTCGCTATGGTGGGCCGGTACCGACGTCGCTGCCGGTACCGGCCCTGTCAGGGCTTAAGCAAAGGGCAGCTCGCCAGCCTCGCTCGCGGGAGGCGCATCCTCAAAGGTTGCACCGTTCGCAGCTCCATCGTCAAAGTCCTCGGCGCTCACGTCGACCGCACGACCGGCGGTCTGCTCGACCGGGGCCGCGGTGTAATCGTCGAGGGTCAGCGCCACGCTCTTGTACTGCTCCTTGATCCTCTGCCGCACGGCGACCGCCTGTGCCGCCACCGCCGGGGGCAGGGGCTGTCCCTTCTGCAGAACCACCTTGTTGTAGTCGACGCCGTTCGCGTTCTTCGCCTTTTCAAGCGAGAGGATTGTCACAATGCCGGTGTAAGGGGTGCCGCTGCCGATGATCTTCGCCAGCTGCTTGTTGACCTCCTTGATCGAGGTAGGCGGAACGGTCAGGAGGTAAAGGTTCGGATCTCCGCTCATCATCAGATAGAGGCGGCGCATATTCTTGCAAGCCTTGCCTCTGGTCTGCTGGCCCTTCTGGTCGACGGCGGTTCCGTAGTCGTTGTAGGGGCAACTCTCACAGCTCCGCACCTCGCCGGTCTCTGTCCAGATGGCGGTCTTGCCGTCCATGCTGCTGCAAACGGGGGCCTTATTCTGATCGTCGCCGCTGCCGTAGGCTCCGGGCCAGTAGCCGTTGGCACGGTGGGTGAATACCAGAACCGCCTCGATCTTCTTCATCGGCTCCGAGTCATCGTCCTCGGTCTGCACCTCGTAGGCGCTGCTGGTGCCGGATGGGATTTTGATCTGGAGGCAGGAGATGCCGCTCTCCGGGTCAAGGTCGGCCTGTTCATCCTGCAGCTCGGCGAGCAGCTCCGGGTCGATGTTCTCGTAGCGGTTGGCGAGCTGGAAGTTCTCGGCGACCGCGAGGGCGGTCTCATTCTTTTTCGGTGCCATTGATTAGTCCTCCTTTTCTTCGTCGGCCTCGGCTTCGTCGGCCTCGGCGGGTTCAGCGTCTTGGAACATAGCCGCATCGGCGGCGTATTCCTCCATCGGTGTCGGCTCGCTGTTGGCGAGGTTCTCCGCAGCGTAGAGGTTTCTCAGGGTGCGCTGCATCTCGGCGGTCGCCTTGATCAGCGTGGCGGTGGCGGCGAGGGTGCTGTTGCAGATGCTGCTCACCGCCTCGATGGCGGGGTAGTTTGGGTCGGAGAGGGTGCCGAGCAGGGTGACGGTGTCGCCCTTGATGCTGCTGACCGCCTTGCTGATCTTCGTCAGGTACTCGGCGGCGATGCCGTAGGCTTCGTGGCGGTTCCTCACGTCGGTCGGTGCCTCCGCGCACTCGCGGATCATGTCGCCAGCGTCCTTGACCGCATCCTCGGCCACTCTGTAGATGGCCTTGTCGAGCTGCTTCCGGGTGTCCAGCTCCAGCTGTTCGTATTCTTCTCTCATGGGTTACCTCCTTGCGTCCTTCCTTCTCATGATGTCTTGGTACTCGTAGCTCTTGATCACCGTGGCGAGGTTCTCGGAAAGCTCGCCGTGTTCCTCGACGTAGGCGCTGACCGTCGCCTGAAGCGTCCGGGCGTTGACGGTCTCGACGATGATGTCGCCGAGTCCTTCCTCGCGCAGAACTCCGAAGTAGTCGGCTCCGCTTTCGGCCAGTTCTTCATCCGACCTCTTGCTGTAGGAGGTCTTGTTCTGCAGGAAGAAGGTGTAGCCGCCGGTGCTGATCTTGGGGCAGTCATCGTCCACCATCTGCTGGGCGATCTGGGCTTTTGCCGCCTCGATGGCGGCGTTGTTCTCTTTGGTCTCAGCGGCCAGCCGCTCCTTCGTTTCGAGGAGGGTCTGGTAGCCCTTGACCATGTCGAGCAGGGTCATGTGCGTCATTCCTTTCGTGATGTATTTCTGATCCGCTTTCGCGGGTATCAGCAGTTTGGTTCACCGCAGCCTCTCTTTCGGGTTGCCTCCGCCGGAGCCGAGGCGCTGGCAGTAGTCGCCGTGGATAGGGTCGCGCTGATAGGCCATGCACCGCTCTCCGGCGCAGACCTCGAACCGCTCATGGACGGTCTTTCTGCCGGTCTTGTCGCTGTACTCTGCCTCGGCGGTCTTTTTGAATGGGCAGAGCCGTTCGTCTTTGCTCATGTGTCATTCCTCCATTTCTTCGCTCCTGAAAACCTCCGCCATCCTGCGGATGCTTCCGTAGTCGCCGTATTCTTTGCAGTGCCACTTTTTCATAGGACGCTCGATGCGATCCTGCAGGGCCTCCAGCCGCTTCCAATAATCCGGGAGGTATCGGTAAATGTTCCGAAGCTCGCGCTGGTTTTTGTTTGCACAGCACCAGCAGGATACGCGGTCGAGGATTTCGTAAAGGTCGACGTATCCGGGGGGGGGCGGTCTGACTTGGCTCGTTCCAATCCCAGCCACGCTCTCGGCAGTATCGCAGGGCATCGGCCTCTGTCATGCCCACCTCGGCAAGCAGCGCCACCTTCGGCGGTGCGATCCGCTCCAGCCTCTTTGGTTCGTCGAGGGCTGTGCCGACGTAGTGCGTAGTAGCTCCGGCTGCTTGCCGGTCGAGGGCGTGTGTTTTCCATGTTGTTCCCCATCGGCAGACACCACCGCACCAGCCGTATCCGTTGTGGCTCCCTTTTTGCTTTGAAATGACCGGGCGCTCGATCATGTCGTAGAGGAACGGGTTCTCTGGGTGCAGCTCGGTGTACTTGACCCCTCTCTGTTTCAGGATCGCGGCGAGTTTGTCGCGGTTTTTGTAGATGGCCGTGAACTCCATCCCTGTGTCGTAGAAGATCACTTCATCGAGCGGGAGGCCATTTTCGAGGATATAAAGCACCATGGCGAGACTGTCCTTGCCGAAACTGACCGAGGCGACGCTTCTGCTCATGTGTCATTCCTCCGTTTCGTTGAATAGCTGCCGCCAATCGTCCACGACCGTCTTGGCGAGGTCTTGCTTCTTCTGCAGGGCGTTGAGGACGGTGCTGTCGATGGTGTTCTGAGCGATCAGGTGGATGTAAGTGCAGGGGTGGTGCTGGCCGATTCTGTGGATGCGGCTCTTGCTCTGGTCGTAGGTGGCGTAGTTGAAGTTCACGCTGTAATAAACGCACGTGTCGGCGGCGGTCAGGGTGATGCCGGTTCCGGCGGTGTCGATCTGGCCGATGAACACCATCGTGGCGGGGTCGGTCTGGAACTGCTGGACGATGTCGCCGCGATCCTCTTTCTTGATGTCGCCGTAGATGGCGACCGCTTTCATGTGGGCGCTCTTGAGCGCCTTTTCGCACAGGGCCTCGATCTCGTGGATCTCCGGGATGAACCGGGCGAAGATCACCAGCTTCTTCTTGCCCTCCACGACGTAGTCCTGCAGGATGTCCTCCAGCGCGTCGAGTTTCCCTCGGCTGACCAGCTTGGGCTTGACCGCATCGTCCTCCACCAAAAAGCCGCCGGTGAACTGCTGCAGCCGCAGGAGCTTTGTCAGGACGGTCGTGGCGGTGATGGTGCCGCCGTCCGCCAGCTCCGCGTAGCTGTCGCGGCGCAGCCGGTCGTATAGGCTCCGCTCGCTCTTGGAGAGGGTTATGTAGCGGTTCTCGAAGGTCTGCTCCGGGAGGTCGAGCGCCTCGGCCTTGGTCACGCGGTAGGCGATGCTGTGTTCTTTTCGGATCAGCGTGTCGAGGTCGCGGTACCTGACGATCTGCTTTCGGTTGAAACCGCCCATCTCGCAGTAGCGGCTCCTGAAGGCGTAGAAGTTGCCGCCGAAGATCGTTTGGTCGAGGAAACGGTATTGACTCCAAAGGTCGACCGCTTCGTTCTGTACCGGGGTGCCTGAGAGGATTAGCTTGTATCGGGCCTTGTCGCCGAGGACGTGCATCGCTTTGCTCTGGCTCGCATCGTGGCTCTTGATCCGCTGGCTTTCGTCGGCGATCACGAGGTCTGCGTCGTAGTCCTGCAGCGCCTCGAATATCTCATCTCGCCATGTGCTTTCGTAGTTGATCACCGCGACCTTCAGGTGCGGGTACGGGAACCGCTGCAGATCGTCGAGGGCTTTGAGGCGCTGCTGCTTCGTGCCGAGCATCGTCTTGACCGTGTATGGGAAGGCGGCGTAGTCGCTGAACTCCTTCGGCCAGACCGCGACCACCGAGGTCGGGGCAACAATCAGGACGCGCTTGACCTTTCCCATCTGGTATCCGGCTCCTGCGACCGCGATGGCGGTCAGGGTTTTGCCACAGCCCATTTCAAAAAGAAAGCCGAAGCCCTTGTTGATAGTCATTCGCGCTCGCCTCCTTCATGTTTCCGCCGATGAACCGAACCGGCTCTTTCTCGACCTGCTCCAGCTTCAGGCAACGCTTACCGATCCTCTCGGCGTAGGCTGCTTCCAGCTTCGCGCCGTTGCTCCGCTCCCATCCGGGAAGGAGGACGATTTCGTCGGCGGCTTCCAGCATTGTAAAGCTGATTCTCGTGTAGTCCGGCTCCGTCAGTCCGATGGGCAGCACGGCGGGGTTCAGCACCACGCGGCCCTTTCGCTCGGCGATCTCTTGGGCTTCTCTGAATTCTGCCTTGTAACCGCTCATGTTGCTGCTGATCGGGCCGGAGAGGTAGCTCACTATCTTCCTGATTCTCATGGTGTCGTTCCTTCCTTAAATGCCAGTTGTTCTTCCGGTGGAATCGCCGCCACAATTCGCTCTGTCGCTAATTTGTGGTAGGCGGGGTTCAGTTCGATTCCGACAAAGTTCCGACGTAGCCGTTTTGCCACGACGCCGGTGGTGCCGCTGCCAGTAAATGGATCGAGAACGGTGCCGCCCTCTGGGCATCCAGCAAGGATACACGGCTCCACCAGCTTTTCTGGAAATACTGCGAAGTGTGAACCTTTGTACCCCTGTGTCGCTACTGACCAGACGTCACGCTTACTTCGCCTCAGATCTTCTCCGTTATATGGAATGTTCCCGCAAAAACGAGATGGATGAATGTTTCCGGGCGCTGGACGCTGTTTTCTAAGTAGGTTTCCTGATCCGCGAAAACGCGATTGAGGTGGCCCGAATGCGCCGAAGCTGCCAGCCACAGGAGCGTTGTTTCGCGCATCTTTTCGAGGTTCTTTGATTGCTTCATGGTCGAAGTAATACCGGCTGTTCTTTGCCAGAAGAAAAATGTGTTCGTAGCTCTTGGTGCAGCGATCCTTGACGCTCTCCGGCATGGCGTTCGGTTTCTCCCAGATGATGTCTTGTCTCAAATACCAACCATCAGCGCGAAGGGCGAAGGCGAGCATCCACGGGATGCCGATCAGGTCTTTCGCCTTGCATCCGTCAGATGATGTTCGTTTGAGGCATCCAAGAACGGAGCCTGTATTGGTCGCCTGTTTCTTACCCTCGCTGTGGTGTCCGTCTGCGTAGCGTCCTATGCCGCTTCCTGCGTAGCAGTCACCTATGTTAATCCATGCAGTACCGTCTGATCGGAGGATACGCCTGACCTCGTTGAAAATCTCAACCAGATGCGCGATGTATTCTTCTGGCGTGGTTTCCAGTCCAATCTGCCCCTGTACTCCGTAATCCCGCAAACCGAAATATGGCGGGGAAGTTACACAGCAGTTGACGCTTTCACAGGGAAGATTGCGGAGCTTTCTCAGCGCGTCGCCGAGCAGAATGATCTCACTCATTGCCCCACCTCCTTCGCCCATCCGAAGGTGAGGAGGGCCATGTTCGCGCCTCTGGTCTGGTGCGCGTAGAGCGGCATCTTGACCGGGTACTTGACCAGCGGCTCCGGGTGTTCGTTCACGCGCTCCCGGTCGACCGCGTCCTGCACCGCATGGAGTCCTTCCCGGCGTTGAGCGATTGCCGGTGGCAGCTTCACGATGCTGGCCAGCTTGTCGAGCAGCTCCATATCAGCGGTGCCAGTGAGCATCTGCTGCTTGCGATCCCACCGCATCTTGTTCCAGCTCTTAATGACCGAAAACTGCACCTGATCGGCTTCCTTGATCATCAGCGTGGTTCCTGCCAGTGCCATCTTCATCCCTGTGCCTCCATTTCCGCGAGGTAGCCTTGGTAAAGGGCGAGGCATTCTCTACTGTACTCGGTGGAGGCGATTCCGCTTGCGATCCATTCGCTGGCCTGTGTGGCTCCGGCGTTGTATGCTATGTAGACCTTCTCGCCGTTTACCCATCCGAAGGTGGCGGTCAGCTCTTTCAGGTAGTCGATGGCGACGGCGGCGCACTGGATTGGGTCGGTCAGGTCGGTCGTACCGAGGCGCTCCATGCGTTCGGTGTGCCACCTCTGGTTGATCTGCATCATGCCGACGCTCCGGCCATCGTCGCCGACGGCGGTCGGCGTGAACCGGCTCTCTCTGTTGGCGATGGCCATCGCAGCGCAGAACAGTTCGTTGTCGTTCCCGCATACCTCGTAGACGGCCCACTGCGTTTCCTTGTCGAGCGGGACGCTCGGCAGGAGCGTCGGCGTTGCTTCGCTCATCACCATGCCGCCGATGATCGTCAGATCAGGATCGCTGTTGATCGGTTCGGCGCTCGGCATCGGCTCTGTTGCGACCGGGCGCTGGATGATCGGCGTGGCCGTCACGCTGACCTCCGAGGCGGGTATGGCTGGAGCCGGAGGCTCTGTATGCAGCTCCCGGCTCCCGGTCGTGATCCGCGCACCGAGGATGATGCCGAGGCAGATGGTTGATGCCGCGAGGGCCGTCGTGCTGACGATCTTCCTCCGGCGGTGCCGTTCCTCACGAGCCACCCTCCGCGCCTCGATGCGCTTTCGCGCTTCCTCTTTGGCGGTATCTTCCGTATTGATGGGGTCTTTCCACTCCATGCTCATTTCTCGCTCACTTCCTCGCGCTCTTTTTCTTTGGCACCGTCACCGTCATGCCGGTCGCCTTGTCGTGCAGCGTCAGGACGCTGCTGCCCTCGCTGATCAGGCTGAATTCTCCGGGGTTAAGCCCTCGGCTGCTGATCAGGATTTTCTGGTCTCGCGTCAGCTTCTTGGGCTGCTTCATGCGCTTGCCCTCGCTTTCCGTTCCGCTTTCCACCGTTCGTAATCCTCGCGGATCACAGGATCGTTCCAGTCGCGGAGGGCGCTGGTGTAAACCACCTGTGCGATGTTCTCCTTGACGTGGCTCGGCACCGATGCCGGGTCGAACTTTCCGCTGGTTGCGGTCACTCTGAATTCTTTCATGCTCGGCCCTCCCTCACGACGCGAAAAGGTACGCGACGTCCAGCTCCGGGAAGAACCGCTGCTGGATGTTGAACGCATCCGCGAGCGTGAGCTGGCTCTTTTTGGCGAGCTTCCGGGCGAGAGTGTCACGGTTGCTGTTCATACCCTCGGCCATCTCCACCATGCCGATGTTCTTCCGGCTCATCTCGGCGCGGAGGTTGGGATACGCGATTGTGCTGGTTCGCATTGCTTGTCCTCCTTTCACGCATTGCGTGGTTTTCGTGGGTAGTATATCGCGCAATGCGTGAATAGTCAATACCCATTTTGGGAAAAATTCTTGCAATGCGCGATTTCCTATGGTATTATGCGTGTACCCACTCTTTTGGAGGTGTATCATGGAGTTCTACGAAATCCTTCAAGGCATTTTGGATGAGCGCGGTCTAAATGTGTCAGAGGCCGCTCGGATGTGCGGTCTGCCTGATGGCACCGTTCGCTCGATCTTCGTTCGGAAGCAGAAGAACGTCGCTCTTGAGGTCGCGTTCAAACTCTCCGAGGGTCTTGGTGTTTCTCTGGAGCGGCTGAACGGTTTACCTGAAAAGGACGCGGCCAAGCCCACGCCAGAGGAGCGGCTGCTGGCGCTGTTTCGGCAACTGAACGAGGAAGGGCAGGAGAAGCTAATCGACAGCGCCGACGATCTGGTTGAAAGCGGGAAATATATAAAAAGTCCTGCGGCTCGAATGGGCCGTGAAGCGTAAAATAAAAAAGCCCTGACCGATGGTCAGGGCGGAAAGGTGGCTGCTATGAAAAAGAAACACGGTTTATGGTGGTGGCTTTTTATCGGCTGGTGGTGGTACCTCGGCATCGCGTGGTGGCTGTATCCCATTCTCTACTTTGTGAGGCGGAAAAGGGAAGCGCCGGTTCCTGCTGTTGACGTTCCCGATCCGCGAAAGCGGGAGGAGGTCATACTGGCCGTGCTGGATGCCATCCAGCGTTCCGGCGGCTCCGCGCTTCAGGTTGACGTGAAGGCTTCACTTCCGAGTTGGATGTCCGATTACTTCGACGATGCCGTGCGCGAGCTGTACGAAACTGGACGGATTAAAACGTCCAAGGACGGCGCTCGCGTCCGGCTGGAATTGGTATAAGCCTATGGAAGAACTGACTCAGGAGCCTTGCTTCGTCTACGCTCGCTATTCCTCTCACGCGCAGCGCGACGTGTCCATTGAGGAGCAGCTCGCGGATATCGAGGTTTACTGCCGCCAGAACAATCTCCGCATCGTGGAGGTCTACGCGGATCGGGCGCTCTCCGGAACCACCGATAAGCGTCCGCGTTTCCAACAGATGATGAAGGACGCGGCCCACGGAAAGGTGCGCTATGTCGTGGTCTGGAAAACCGACCGCTTTGCCCGGAACCGCTACGATTCCGCGACCTACAAGTATCGCCTGAAGCGGTACGGTGTTCGGGTGCTGTCTGCAAAGGAGGCAATTCCTGACGGCCCGGAGGGCATCCTACTGGAGTCTGTGCTGGAAGGCTCCGCCGAGTATTACTCGGCCAACCTCTCCCAGAACATCAAACGCGGGATGCGGTATAACGCGACGCTCTGCAAGGTGAACAATGGCTCGATGCCTTATGGCTACTGTAAGGGCGAGGATGGGCGCTTCGCCATCGTGGAGTCCGAGGCCGAGGTCGTGCGTGAAATCTTCCGAAAGGTCGCCGAGGGCGTTCCCTTTGTGGAAATCAGCAATGATCTAAACGGTCGGGGCATCCGCACCAAGACCGGCGGTCTCTGGGGGCGGAACTCCTACCACGGAATGCTGAAGAATGAGATTTACGTCGGGGTCTATCGCTATTCGGACGTGCGCGTCGAGGGCGGCGCTCCGGCCATCGTTGATAAGGCTCGCTTTTTGGAGGTGCAGCAGCGTTTGGCTACCAAGAAAAACCCACAGGGCCGTCACCGCGAGAACGGCGAGTATATGTTGACGGGGAAGCTGTTCTGCGGCCTCTGTGGCTCTCCTATGGTCGGTGTCGCCGGTACCGGGAAGCACGGCGAGCTTCATCACTACTATGTCTGCCAAAAGCGGCGGCGGGAGAAGTCCTGCTCCAAGGAGAACGTGAACCGTGATTGGCTGGAGCGGTTCGTTGTTCAGTCCACGCTGGACTACGTGCTGCAGCCGGAGGTGATCGAGTGGATCGCCGATGCCGCCATGGAGTATCAGGAGCGCGAGGGGAACTCCGCCGTGCTGCTGGGCCTCCGGGATGAACTGGACGCGAATGCCAAGGCGACCGCAAACGTCATGAAGGCAATCGAGGCCGGTATCATCACCGTCACGACGAAGGCTCGCCTGACGGAACTGGAAGCAGAGGCCGCTCGGCTCCGGGACGCGATCACCGTCGAGGAGGCGGCGCTCACTCACATTGAGCGGGATTATCTCATCTACTGGATCAAGCGCTTCTGCGGCGGCCCCATCGAAGACGCCGCTTTCCGGCGGAAGGTCATTGATACCTTTGTGAATTCGGTGTACCTCTGGGATGATCGGATTCGCATTGCCTTTAATTACCACGGGAAAGGCTCGACGGTCGATGCCGAGCTGGTCACCAATGCCGAGGGCGCTGCCGGTGCAGTCGATGGTGTGGCGGTGGAGGGTTCGTATAAGCTCTCCGGCGCTCCACCAATGGGGAGCCAGACGAACCCGGCGGCGACGATCTTCTTCGTCGGCCCGGTGTTCGTGCTGGCCATGCCGCTCCCAGAAAAGCGGTAAACGAAATAAGGCACCTTGCCTCTTGTGGGCAGGGTGCCTTTTCTTCTGCCATCATTTTCGTGGCATCACGAAAATGGTCAAGCCCGGAGGTCATTCCTCCGGGCTTTTTGCTTCCTCCGGCTCCGGCTCGATCAGATCCTCGATGTGGCAGTCGAGGGCCTTTGCGACCTTCTGCAGAACGTAAACGTCGCGGGGTGTCCTGATCCGCTTTCCCCACGCCTCCAGCGTTCTGATCGGGACGCCGCTTCGGCGGGAAAGCTCCGCACGGGTGATGCCGGTTTCAATGCACTTGCGATCTATCCGGGTCATGTCCTCTCTCATGGTCATTCGTCTTGCCATCGTCGCTTCCTCCCTTCGGATTTTCACCTTTATTATGCGCCGTGTGTATGGTTTTGTCAATCCGTCAAAACTACCATACAAACGTCTGGTTATTTGTGTACTTTAGCCTCTTGAAAACCAGACAAGCGTATGGTAATATACAACCAACCTAAAGAACGGAGGAACAAAAAATGAAGCTCGTTTCTGATAGCTACCACATCACTGGGATGGACTACGTCGCCAAGAACTATATCGAAATGATGAGCGAGGGTTTCCGGGTCAGCGAGAAGTTCTACGAGTTCACGAAGCGGCAGTTGACCGATAACCTTGAAGCGCTGGAGTGGCTGAAGTTCTCCGCCGAGCGCGAGGGCCTCACGACCTACGAGATCGGTCACGGCGGCATCCAAACGGAGAACGGTTGCATGAACATCTACGGCGCTATCGATGTTGCCATCGCCAACACCAAGAGGGCCATGAAGTTGATCCGCACTTCCTACTTCGAGCGGGAGTACGAAGAGGCGCGGAAGGAAAACGCGTAAAGCCGAAACGGCCCAGCTTCGGGCCGTCGCCGGGAACCGCCCCACCCGGCCTGATGATGGCAGGGCAAACTTCCGAAGGAGGACGCACCCATGAAGAACACTCTGGTTGATCTGCTGAAGGCGAAGGGCTTCGTCGTGGTTCCGTATAAGGCCGAGGCCAAGGGCATCATGCTCCGCCGGTCTTGGGAGAAAGAGGTCGATGTCGCGTGGTACGGCAAGCGCACCGCTCGCTACACCGTCGAGGTCTATGTGGTCGAGGAAACGGGCCGCTGCCGGGTGACCTACTACGAGGGCTGCTCGCCGGTGAAGGATCGCTGGTACGCGAACCTCGGCAAGCGCACCTATAACGCAATCGTTGAAACCGTCAGCTACGCTGGCTACGAATTTTGAGGGAGGGCTTTGAAATGGTGAAGTATTGGTACCACGATGGCAGCTTGTTCCTGCTGCCGCAGTACGCCACTCCGGCAGGGCTGGCGCAGATGTTCCGGGAGGCCGGAAAGGCAGCGCGTGAGGCGATGGCCTCCGCCGGTGCTGCTCACGCGATCTACGGCACCAAGAGCTACGACCGGGAGACCGGCGCTCTGGTCGAGGCGGATGTGTATCTGCCGCCGGTGGTTCTCTCCGAGGAGGAGTTCGAGCGCCGGACGCGGGATTACCTCGCCGACCATCCGAGCGATCTGATTCTGGCCGTCCACGCGATGGCATGAAGGGGGCTTTGAAATGACGAACCTTGAACGGCGGATCATCCGCTACCGGCTCATCGACCAGCACAGGGTGCTGGTCAGGGCCGGGGCCTACGAAACGGCGAGCGTTATCCTTCGGCTGCTCCGGCGGGGCCACGTCCACCTCGGCCTCCGGGATGCCGAGTGGGAAGCCGAGACGATCTTCGAGGCCGCTGGTCTCCGGGGCCGCTGTGGCCGGGGTGGCTGCTCGATGGAGTTCTATCTGAAGAAGGAGGCGGCTTGAAATGAAAAAGGCGAGAAAGGTCGCCGTCGGCGACGTGATCCAGTTTCCACTCCGTCAGTTCGCTCCGCTCCGGCACGGCTGGAATGGCTGGATATTCCGGGCTGGTATCGTGGAGAAGCTGTACATCTCGAAGTTCGGCAGGAAGTGTGCCACCGTCCGCTACTGCTCCCGCACCGCTGGCCGGTACCAGCTCCTGCCGAACACGGAAGCCACGATCAACGTCCTCCGGGATTGCCTGTTCGAGTACGGTATCATTGATCAGAAGGCTCGCTGGTACCGCGAAGGTCGAGAGGCGGAACGGAACGGCGAGGAGGTCTGCTGGGATGAGGACACGGCTCTGCTGGTAAACCACGGATTTATTGAGGAGGTCTAAACGATGAAAATGGTAAACGCGAAGGGCGAGGCGATCTATTATAACTGCGTCGAAAAGGCGGGAAAGACGCAGTACGTTCTGAAGGGTATCGGGGACACGGTGATCCTCGGTCGGGATCGCCAGAAGAAGCGCTCCCGCATCTTTACGCAGGAGGCACAGGCCGAGGCTTTCCTCCGGCGGAACGGCTTCAAATGCGTATGAAGCGCCGACCGGCGCACGGCTCCCACGGCGGGGCTGTGTGCCGGTTTTCTTTTTGGCCATGAACACGGACTACCCAGCTTCGGCGCTCTCGGCTTTTTTCTTTTAGAAAAAACGCGGCGTTTGGCGGCTGGGGGCGTAACTTTCCCTCTGGACACTTTGAACGCGACACGGGGCGATTCTCGCGGTCACAGGGGCAAATGTGAAGGACGGGCGCGGTGGAGCGTCCGTCCTTGTTCGTGCGTATGGTTTATTTGGGCTTCGTGGTGCCTTTGGTGATCTGTTCCAGCGTCTCCTTGAACTTGTCATATCCGAACATGGCGGCGTAGGCCACGAAGAAGCCCAGCGCAATGGCGGCGGCGATCATCCACCACGTCACGGTGATGTGCAGGGCGGCGGTCGTTGCGAAGAACGCCACGAGGGCGATGGTCATGGCGACGGCCATGGCGATGATGTTCGTCGGTACCTTGCCGAGCGTCAGGTTCTTCAAGACCTGAACGATGATGTTGGTCACGACGGTCAGGATCAGCACCGCCAGCAGGATGGCGCTGACCGCTGCCGGAATGTAGGCGACGATTTTATCCATGGGTGATTCCTCCTTCAGATGGTGGGGCCGTCGCCGGGTTCGGCTTCGGCTCCGAGTTCGGCCATGGCGGTCTCATAGGTGATGCCGCCCTGCCGGTGGTCGCTCTTTGCGAGGTTCAGGTAGAACGCAGCCGCTGTTCCCCATGCCGTCCAAGGGAGGCCCACCATGGCGCTGATCCACGGGAGCGCACCCTCGAACCGTGCGTGTACGGCGTAAAAGCCGAGCAGGAGTCCGCCGACCGAAATCACCCAGAGGAGGCCCCTCATGTCGTTGGTGATCCGCTTGGAATAGTCCAGCATGGTCTGGCGGCTCTTGGAGCTGCGCTTGCTGCTCCGCTTCTTTTTCTCGGCGTTCGGCACGGCGCTCACGCTTTCCCGATCAGCTTTGCGAACCTGTAAAGAACAGTTACAAGTTGCGCTCTGGTTACGGGGCTGTTCCATGCGTACTCCGGCTTGCCGTCGGCACCCTTGCCGGTGCCGGTGATCAGTCCGTTCTGCACGGCCCAGTTCTTTGCCTCTGCGGCCCAGTCCTTGACCGGCTCGGCGGTTGTTGCCTTGCTGGCGAAGTCCGGGAGGCAGTAGCCGCGAATGTAGCGACCGTTGACCTGAATGGTGCGGTAGGCGACGCTGTCGCTCTTGTTTCCCTCGATCACGGTGATGGTGTTTCCGCTCACGCTGCAGACGATGCCGACGTGATCGGGAGCGCCGGTGCAATCGCCGACGCCGGTGTCCTGCCAGTCGTACATGATGATGTCGCCGGGGTTTGGGACGTATGCGTCGTTCTCCGTCCAGCGGCCAGCTTTCTGGTAAAGGGCGACCATGCGGCTGCAGCTGCACTCCGGCAGGATGATGTCGGTCAGGCCCAGCTTGACGGCCATGGCGCTGACGAAAGTCGCGCACCATGCGTCGGTGTAGGTGACCTTGTAGCCGACCGGCAGGGGCTTCTGGCTGTTGTAGAGGTCGATGATCTTCTTGTGGGAACCGTCGCTCTCTTTGCAGCCGAGATACTCCTTTGCGGTCTCAACCACTAAGGCTCTGAGTTGATGCTCTGTCATTTTGGGTTCCTCCTTTGCGTCAGCCGAGGCCGAGGTGTGCGAGGGCAAAGCCGAGGACGGCGGCGATCAGCAACCACAGCACCTTCTCGCCGACGCTCTCCCATTTCTTTGCCGGTTTCTGCTCGATGGCCTCCACCTTCCCGCTGAGATTCTGAACGTCGGTCTTGATGCCGTTCATCGCCTCGGTCTGGTGTTTGTTCTCCTGAACCAGCAGCTCCACGGATGTGGCGAGCTTGTTCACGGCGCTGATCTTCCCCTCCATCGTGTCGAGGCGGTGCGTGTTGCTCTTGCTGCGCTGGTCGACTTCTGCGAGCCTGACGGCCATTTCATCAGGATTCATTGTGGCTCCTCCTTCTTGGGCATGGTATCAGGCCATTCGTTCACGCCGAGGAGGGATTCATACTTCGCCCAAGCCTCGGCGCGCTCCTCCTCCATCACCATAGCGCCGACCTGCGCCAGAGCTTGGGCTTGCGCTCTGATGATATCGTTCTGCGCGTGGATGATCTCGTGCTGCCGCTCTATGATTTCGAGGTTACTCATCGGCGGCGACCTCATAAGGCTCGCCGGTGATTTCCTCGTATTCCTCGGCGGTGATCCACTTGCCGACGGCGGCGCGGACACGGTCGAGGCTCCACAGGCCCTTGTCGTAGTAGGTCTTGACTTTTTCGAAGTTCTTGCTGTGTTCCATGATGGCCCTCCTTATTCCAGCTCGACGCCGGTTTCCATGGCGATGAAGTCGATATCGGCGCGGTTCTGCGCCTCGCGCTCCGCCACGGGGCCGGTCTTGTCGGTGACGCGGTAGTGATGGTCGATCTCGTACCAATCGTAGCAGTTGCCCTCGGCATCCTCGGCGCTGTCGATCTTGCGGACAACTCGGAAGTTGTCGGTGATAGTCTGGTCGGGATATTCCTGAACGATGGAATGGTAACCTGTCAGGCCGGTGTGGGTGCTGCCTTTGGTTTTGAGGACTTCAATCTCGCCCTTCGTGCCATATACGTACTCCATGTTGTGATCTCCTTTCGGCTCTTGGCCCGAATGATGTTTTTAAGCTGCCGGAGCAGCTTTTCCCCTCGGTAGATCATCTGGTACAGCTGGACATTGTTGCAGTGCCGCAGGATGCCGAGGCGGGAAATGAGACCGGCGGCTGTTCCTGCGAACACCCGGCGGCGTTCCATTCGTCGCTTTCGGAACCGTGCGACCGCCCTCTTGATCCGCAGGAGGGTGTGCTTCCGAGGGATGGTGTAACCGCGTCCGTAGCGGTATCCCACGGCGCTGGGTTTCCGTGCCTTGGTCGGGAATATCTGCCAGTCGCCCTTCAGCTCCATGCCGTGGTCATTGAGCCACTTCTCGATCACCAGCCGGAGCTTCCGCAGCTTCCGCTTGTTCGGCCCGAAGATCGTGAAGTTGTCCATGTAGCGCAGATAATGCGCTACGCCGTAGCCGCCCTCGCGGATCATGTGGTCGAGCGGCTGCAGGGTGGTGTTGGCGAACCATTGCGAGGTGTAGGCTCCGATGAGGATGCCGTCCTTCACCACGCGCCAGATCAGGTCGAGGACGCGCCGGTCTTTCACGAGCTGCCTCATGCGATCCATCACGACCTCCGGCTTCAGGCTCTGGTAGAAGTGCCGAATGTCGAGGGTCATGCAGTAGCGGGTGCCTTTCGGGTCTTTCTTCATCCACCGCTCTATCGCTGCCTTACCGTAGTGGGTGCCACGGCCTCGGATGCTTCCGGCGGCGTACTTATCCATGCCTCGCATCATGACAGGCTGGAGGACGCGGATCAGGGCGTGGTGGACGTACTGGTCGGGCCATTGGATCGGCTCTGAAACCGTCCGCCACTTCTGCGCGTTCGGGTCGTATCTCTGGGTGACCTTGGGCGGTTTCTGCTCGAAGCCGTTTTCCATGATCCTCCGAAGGTCGACTCTGCGTTCGTCGTGGTGTTCCTCCACCCATGCCGTACAGAAGTTCGGTCGGTGGTGGGTTCGCCAGTGGTGGTTGTCGTTGACATCCTTGATGGAGCCGTCGAGGTTGTCGTCCGTCAGCATCGGCTCCCAGAGGTTGTCTACTCTGTCCATAGGGATGTGGTTCCTCCTTTTAGCAGCACGGGCTTTCCAGCGCCTCTCGTGAGGTGTACTCACCCGCTCCCTATTAGCTTATCTTCACCGTGGGGTGCGCGATTACCTGTGCCGTGGAAATAAGGCCCACCGTTGTGGGAAGCCTTGGAGGTTGTTAGCTGGACTCTGCTCTGGAGCGGGAGCCGATGTTCGCGTTCTTGTTCGTAGCACCGTTGTTGTTGAAGTAGAACAGGCCGTAGTTCGTGTTCTGGTTATAGTTGCCACCGACGTTCACGCACGGGTTGGACGCGTTGAAGTTCCAGTTGTCGCACGAGACCTACGGTCAAATGCACCGGCTCTGCACAGGTAACCCCGACCGCGCCTCCTTGGGCGCGGATTTTTCTGTCATTGTTTCTCTGTTCCCTCTATCGTCAGCTCGCGGTAAAGGGGAAGCCCCAAGGGGGCTGCGGCCCCCTTGGAACCCCCATTAGGGGAGTTTCATGGAGCGGGAGCCGATGTCCGCGCTCTCGTTCGAAGCACCGTAGTTGCTGAAGTAGAACAGGCCGTAGGCCGTGCTCTGGCAATAGTCGCCACCGACGCCCACGCACGGGTCGGACGCGCCGAAGCCCCAGTAGTCGCACGAGTACGTGCTGTCGCTGCCAGATGCCTCTGTCGGAATGAACAGCGGGAACGTGCCGCTCACATCCTTCTTCGTGAACTTGGACGGGTAGCCGCTGCTGGGCGTACCGACGCT
>Ga0256405_10002052_pt1 | contig 49427 bp, 44 predicted proteins | sample RumenRJG_02DNA_FD_189096 | JGI IMG/M metagenome (GOLD analysis project Ga0256405, IMG submission 189096) | Bovine rumen microbial communities from Lethbridge, Alberta, Canada - RJG_02 | ecosystem: Host-associated > Mammals > Digestive system > Stomach > Rumen | place: Canada: Alberta...
CTGTTTTGCCTTTCAGATACTCATTGACCACCTTGAGTTTAAACTCATCGCTGTACTTCTTTTTTCCTGACATTTTAAAACCCCTTTCATTAGAGTTTTTTGTCTAACGAAAGGGGTTCACTTCAATTCGAGCGGTCCTATTTGATTATGATCGGTTTGTCATGGTATTCCTCAGCGTATCCCACTACGGAAGCGATGGGAATGCTTCCCTTAAGGTCTGAGAGGAGCTGCTGAGCTTCCTTTTCGGGAACTGCTATAAGCAGTCCTCCGGAGGTCTGAGGGTCGTACATGATATCCGTAAGTGCCAGATCCACGCTGCCTTGCTCCATGGCTCCGCAGTCTATCCAGTTCCTGTTGCCGTAGGCACCCTGTGGGATGATGCCCATCTGTGCCATTTCATAGGCCTGAGGAAGGAGAGGAAGCGACCGGCTTTCGAGAGTTATTGTGACTCCCGATCCGGAAGCCATCTCGAAACTGTGGCCGACAAGACCGAAGCCGGTGATATCCGTAGCTGAGTGAACGTTGTACTTCATCATTATCTCAGATGCAGTCCTGTTCAGGGACGCCATGGATTCCACCAGAGTTCTGGCCGAAGAAGCGCTTAAGAGATCCGCTTTCATGGCCGTGGTAAGGATACCTGTCCCGAGGGCTTTGGTGAGGATCAGCACATCTCCGGGATGTGCACTGGAGTTTTTCAGTATCTTTTCAGGATCCGCGAAGCCTGATATGCAAAGCCCGTATTTCGGCTCGTTATCCTTGATGGTATGTCCTCCGCATATCACGGCGCCTGCTTCCATGCATCTGTCCTGACCGCCTCTTAATATATCAAGGGTGATCTCCTGATCGAGATCTTCAGGAATGCAGAGCACGTTCATGGCAAGCTTGGGCTGTCCTCCCATGGCATATACGTCTGAAAGCGCGTTAGCCGCGGCGATCCTTCCGTAATCGAAGGGGTCGTCCACTATGGGAGGGAAGATATCCACGGTCTGTATGAGAGCCTGGGTATCGCTTATCCTGTAAACGGCAGCATCGTCGGAAGTGTCGAATCCTACGATGAGATTGGGGTCTGACATTTTTGGCAATTGACGCAAAACTTGCGACAGGTCTCCCGGTGAGACTTTAGCCGCTCATCCGCCGTGCGCCGTAAGCTGTGTAAGCCTGATCTTTTCCTTCTGCGACATTGTCTCACCTCCTTTGCATACTTATCCAAAGCATATACCTACCAGCATTATACCATAGGAACGGCATCAAAATACTGAATATAACGATAATAAATAATTATAATGAGCGGGGACAAGTATTGTAATTTTCAATAATAATGCATAAATATTTGACGGATATTCGTCATTGAGATTAGTATTATAGTATGAAACCGCTGATAATAACAAATAACCCTTTGGTTTATGACAAATTTTCGGCTGAAGAGGAAGTCCTGTTCGATGCCGGCGCTTCCCAGCTGGATATACTCATGAAAGCGAGAGACAGGATACATCTCGGCGCCAGGCTTGTGATCCATCCGATGATGGGCAGGATCAAACCTCATGAGACGCCCTATAAGTCCGTTTTCATGGAAGTGCCTGAAGAAAGGGAACTTCAGAATGGCGGTGCGGCTTCGGATTTCATGAGCATACAGATAATAGAGGACAGTATCCATGAGACTCAGAAGTTTCTGGACAATACGTTCATGTTGAAGTACAGCGACGACCTGCTTCCCGATCTGCAGTTCATCGATTACATACTCATAAAAAACGGCATGGAGGAATACAGATAATGGATAACAATAATCCCGTAGATTTCAAAAAAGCCGACTATATCCTGGTGGTTAACAAGGATTATAAGATAGTTTACAATTCGAGATTCGATAAAAAACTCGGTGCAGAATCAAGCATCAGACCCTACAGGAATTTCTTTGAGATGTATCCGTCCCAGGGAAGAAGGAATTCTTCGATCGTAAAAGCTATGTCCACCGGAGCTCCGGTTTATAACAGCGCACAGGAATGGACGGATATAAACGGGAAGGTATACGTGACCCAGAACATCACGCTTCCCATCATTCACGAAGGGCAGGTTATCGGTGCGGTCGAACTCACCAAGGACCTTACCAATATGGGTGCGCTTCAGGACAAGCCTGAATTCCTCCAGTCCATAAGTCAGGACGGAAGCTATCATCCCAACCGGGATTCCAACGACAGGACGAGTTTTGAGGATATCCTCACCATAAACGACGGCATGCTGAATACGATAGAGCAGGCGAAACTGTTCGCATCGAATAACAATCCCATACTGATCTACGGCGAGACCGGAACAGGCAAGGAAATGTTCGCTCAGGCTATCATAAACTATATGGTAGCTCCCAAGCAGAAGGTAATCATACAGAACTGCGCTGCAGTTCCGGACAATCTCATAGAAGGAATACTTTTCGGCACAACGAAGGGATCATATACGGGAGCGGAGAATAAAAAGGGCCTGTTCGAGGAAGCGGACGGAGGCATATTCTTCCTTGATGAGCTTAACGCGATGCCGTACGGAGTCCAGGGAAAACTCCTGAGGGTCCTTCAGGAGGGCACCTTCAGACCGCTTGGAGCCAGTAAGGAAAAGAAAGTCAACGTCAAGATAATAGCCGCGATGAACGTGGATCCGATGGAAGCCATAGAGAACAAAACTCTGAGAAAGGACCTCTTTTACAGGCTTTCATCCAATATGCTCTATCTCTCGCCTCTGAGGGAGAGACCGGATGACATAGAATATCTCACTGACAACTACATAGACTATTTCAATTCAGTATACGGAAAGAACGTGAAGGGCATATCAGAAGATCTGAGAGAATTTTTCCTGGATTACGCCTGGGAAGGAAACGTCAGGGAACTTAAGCACGTCATCGAAGCCATGATCACGATGACGACGTCAGACCTACTGGACATAAAGGATATACCGGTATACCTGAACGGCAAACATAAGGACAAGGGGAAAAGAAAATTCGAACCTAAAACGGGAAACTCCAGGGTCGTGATAGATCTCGACAAGGAGGGAATGGACCTGAGAGAAGCCGTCGACAGGCTTGAAAGGGAAATGATAGTAAAGGTCCTCGGAGAGTGCAGGGGAAACAAGACCAGGGCAGGCGAGATCCTGGGTATCCCCAGACAGACTCTTAAGTACAAGATGGACAGACTGGGTATCCCCTATGACGGCGAAAAATAGGCGAATGGATTTCTTTGCAGCGACAAAAAACTGTCGCGTTTAGGAGATTTTTTCTATAAAACCCCTGAAATCCATTGAATAATCATTGGCATAAAAATTGCTCAATAAATAAGTACACCCACAAACCGATATATTAAAGCTATACGTGAAAGGAAAAATCACATGAATTTGGAACTCAGAAAAGTTCAGATCAAAGACATCGTTTTTGATACTGAAGACAAGATAGTCGACGGAGTTCTCCATGTGGATCCGAAGAAACTGGAAGAACTGGTCCTGGAGGACAGCAAGGTCAAGTCTGTATCTTTCGATATAGCAAGACCCGGCGAGTCAGTCAGGATAGTTCCCGTAAAGGACGTTATCGAACCCAGAGCCAAGCTCGAGGGCGGAGAGGTCTTTCCGGGACTGTTCAGAGAGGACATGCAGGAGGCAGGAGAGGGCATAACCTACTGCCTTAAAGGAATGGCGGTGACATCCACGGGACCCATCGTAGGTTTCCAGGAAGGCGTTATCGACATGTCGGGCCCCTGTGTGGACTACACCATTTATTCTTCCATACTTCATCTCTGCATGATAATAGAGAAACAGGACTATGTGGATCCTCATGACCACGAAGAAGTTGTTCGTCTTGCAGGTATCAAAGTGGCTGAGGCAGTAGGAAAGCTGGGCTTTGAATGTGAGGAATACGAGTCAGAGAACATCGAATGGAAACCCATAGGAGAGAAATATCAGGAATTCCCCGATCTTCCTAAGGTAGTATACGTGTATAACTGCATGGCTCAGGGACTGCTTCACGATACGTATTTCTACGGAAGAGATGCCAAGGTCATAGTGCCTACGATGATAACACCAAACGAAGTTATGGACGGTGCTATCATTTCCGGAAACTGTGTATCACCGGGATCCAAGACCACCACATATATGCATCAGAACAACGCCGTCATCCGTGAACTCCTTAAGATCCACGGAACGGAGATAAACTTTATGGGCATCGTCCTGAATCCTCTGATGACTACCCTTAAAGAGAAATTCCGCGACAGGATGCTCACAGTCAGGGAAGTCAAGATGCTGGGCGCTGACGGCGTCATCATCTCACAGGAAGGCTTCGGAAATCCCACGACTGACCTGATGATAGTATGTCAGGAACTGGAGCATAACGGCATCAAGACCGTAATAATCACAAACGAGGACGCAGGCGTCGACGGAATGAGCGAATCTCTTCCGGACTCCGTACAGGAGGCAAACGCAATCGTATCCACCGGAAACTCCAACGCTACAGTAATGCTTCCTGCCATGGAAAAGACCATCGGCATACTTAAGGAAGTTGAAAGAGTCTGCGGAGGAAACGTTACATCCATCCAGGAAGACGGAAGACTCCTTCTGGAGATCCACGGAATCATGGGCGGACACAACCTGCAGGGCAACACCAAGCTCGGCGCGGTAACTTACTAGAAAGGAGGGCGGCTTAAGTGAAGAAGATATTATTCTATACAAATCAGTTCTTCGGCCAGATCGGCGGAGAAGAATTCGCTTATCAGGAGCCTTTCTTCAAAGAAGGTAAGGTAGGTCCTTCCAACGCGATGGCTCCCCAGATCAAGGACGGAGAATTCGTCAGGTCCATCATCTGCGGAGACAACTATTTCGCTGAGAACATCGAAAAGAGCCTCGAGTTCATCAAAGCTCAGGTGGAAGAAGTAAAGCCCGATCTCGTTATCGCAGGTCCTGCTTTCAACGCAGGCCGTTTCGGTATCGCCTGTTCTGAAGTCTGCAAGTTCGTACAGCAGACTTACGGTATCCCTTCGATCACGGGACTTTATTGGGAAAACCCTGCCGTTGAGATGTACAAGCAGTACTGCTATATAATCGAGACGGACAAGTCTGCTGCAGGTATCCGTAAGGCTGTTCCTCTTATCGCTTCCCTCGCAGGAAAGCTCTTAAGAGGAGAGGAACTCGGAACACCCAAGCAGGAGCACTATTATCCCAAGGGACAGCGTGTCAACGTCTTCCATGAAAAGGACGGAGCAACACGTGCTGTTGAAATGCTCGTAAAGAAGCTCAAGGGCGAGCCCTATGAGACAGAACTTGAGATCTCTGTATATGAGAAAGTGGATCCCGCTCCTCCCATTGCCGATCTCAAGACTGCCAAGATCGCACTTTGCACAACAGGCGGTATAGTACCCATCGGAAACCCCGATCATATGTACGCTGCCACAGCCAAGTTCTGGAAGAAGTATCCCGTAGAGGGAGACTGCCTCGAACCCGGCAAGTGGGAATCCGTACATGCAGGATATGACCCTGTATATGCAAATGAGTCCTGCGACAGAGTAGCTCCTTACAAGGTACTCAAGCAGTTGGAGAAGGAAGGCGTCATAGGCGAACTCTATCCTTTCCTCCTTACCACGACAGGTAATTCGACCTCCGTTGCAGACGCTACAAAATTCGGTCAGGAAATGGCGGAAGACCTGCGTAAAGCAGGCGTCCAGGCAGTCATCCTGACCTCTACGTGAGGAACCTGTACGCGTTGCGGTGCAACGATAGTCAAGCAGCTGGAGAAAGCAGGAATCCCCGCTGCTCATATCTGTACGGTTACCCCGATATCAAAGACGGTAGGCGCTGCCAGGATCTCAGGAGCTCAGGCTATCCCTTATCCTACGGGAAATCCTCAGCTTCCGCCTGAAAAGGAAGAGACGAGACAGAGAGAGATCGTTATGAACGCTCTGGAACTGCTGCTTAAATAAGGGACAGATATCAATTCGGGGAAACGGTTCGTTTCCCCGTTTTTTTGGGAGTAGATGGGTGCTGGTGTGCCCTACGGTCTTCAAAACCGGTGTGAGAGGTTAGGAGCCTCTTTGATGAGTTCGATTCTCATATACTCCCGCCATTTTTTATATTACGTCTTAAACTCAGTAAGGATGACTCTGATGAAACAGGAATTATTAAGGAATCTGCCCAAGGTAGATGAGCTCATAAGGGACAAAAGAATAGAAGTCCTCATGGAAAAACTGCCCAGAGAAAAGGTGGTGGATCTTGTAAGGGATGCGGTAAATTCCCTCAGGATCATGATCCTGGAAGATAAGATCTCCGACAGTGATTCTTTCAGCTATGACCTGGCTGTCGAGACAGCGGTGAAAGAAGCAGAGAAAGCCATGCCGGGAAGTTTAAGACCTGTCATAAACGCCACGGGCGTGGTATTGCACACAAATCTCGGAAGGGCATCTCTCTCTGAAAAGGCATGTGAAAGGGTGATGAGCGTCGCCGGAAACTACAGCACCCTTGAGTACGATCCCGAAAAAGGGGAAAGAGGCTCAAGGCACTCTCACGTTGAAGGCCTGATAAAAAAGGTCACGGGAGCTGAAGCCGCAGTTCTGGTAAACAATAACGCGGCAGCTACCATGGTGGTACTGGCAGCTCTGGGCAAGGGCAGGGAGATAATCGTGTCCAGAGGGGAACTTGTGGAGATAGGCGGTTCCTTCAGGATCCCGGACATCATGGAAGAGTCCGGTGCGCACCTGAGAGAAGTAGGCACTACCAATAAGACCAGGATCGGCGACTACGAAAAAGCCATAAACGAAAACACCGGAGCACTGCTTAAAGTGCATACGTCAAATTACAGGGTCATAGGCTTCACAGAGGAAGCAAGTCTTTCAGAACTCAGGACACTCGGTGAAAAATACGGCCTTCCCGTAATCTATGATATGGGATCGGGACTCATGACGGATCTCAGCAGATGGGGCGTCAGAGAGCCGGTGGCCGGAGACGGACTGAGGTCCGGAGCGGATCTGGTGCTTTTCTCGGGAGATAAACTGCTGGGCGGACCTCAGGCAGGCATAATCGCAGGAAAGAAGGATCTGGTGGACAGGATAAGGAATCATCCTCTGATGAGAGCTTTCAGAGCAGACAAGATGACTTTCGCTGCCATGGAAGGCACCCTTGAAGATTACTACGATAAGGAAACGGCACTTGAAAACATACCCGTGCTCCGCATGATAACCGAATCCTATGATTCGCTGTGTGACAGGGCGCTGAAACTTAAGGTGCTGATCGAAGATATACCCGGATCACAGTTCTCCGCGTCTGTCATAGATACGGACGGAGCAGTCGGAGGAGGCTCTGCGCCGGATGCCGTATTAAGGAGCAGTGCCTGTGCAGTTGATTGCGGAAACATATCAGCTGAAACTGCAGAGAGATTCCTGAGGTCAGGCGCTGTGCCCATTGTCGCGATAATAAGAGACGGCAGGGTGATCTTTGATGTAAGGACCCTTAAAGACGAGGAACTTTACGTCATAAGGGACAGAATGGCTGAACTGGCGTCAGCAGGAGAAAAGCAGGCATGAAAAATATCATCGTAGGTACAGCGGGACATGTAGACCACGGTAAGACCTGTCTTATCAAGGCTCTGACCGGCATGGACTGCGACCGCCTGAAGGAAGAAAAGAAAAGAGGCATAACCATTGAGAACGGATTCGCAGACATGATCTGCGGAGACTACAATATCTCAGTGATAGACGTGCCGGGTCATGAGAAGTTCGTAAAGAACATGCTCATGGGTATCGGCGGCATAGATATGGTGCTTCTGGTAATAGGACTGGATGAAGGCGTGATGCCGCAGACTGTGGAGCATTTCCGCATATTGGAGATGCTTGATATCAGACGCGGCATAATCGTATTCACGAAACGGGACATGACCGACGACGAGGAATGGATAGAACTCGTCAAGGAAGATGCCAGGGAACTGGTAAAGGGAACCTTCATGGAAGGTGCTCCTGAAATAGAGGTGTCGGCTTTTACAGGGCTTAATATCGAGGAACTTAAGGAGCTTATCCTTGATACCATCGACGACAGCCTGCTCAAGGACTCATCGGGAATGCTTTTCAGGCTTCCAGTTGACAGGGTCTTCACCATAGAAGGATTCGGTACCGTAATAACCGGCACTCTGATGGAAGGATCGATCAGGGCAGGCGATGACGTGATGGTGTATCCTGACGAAAAGATCCTCAAGGTGAGAAACGTTCAGGTACATAACGAGACCGTGGATGAAGCTCTGGCAGGGCAGAGGACCGCTCTCAACCTTCAGGGAGTGAAAAAGGAGGAACTGGAGAGGGGAAAAGTCCTGGCTAAGCCGGGCAGCCTTACACCTTCAAGGTTTCTTGATCTCAGGCTTGAACTCTTCAGGGATACGGACAGGACCGTGCTGAACGGTTCCAGAGTGCATTTCTACTCGGGTTCATCTGAAACGGTGGCCAAGGTGAATCTTCTTGACAGGGAGGCCCTGACCAAAGGGGAATCCTGCTACTGCCAGCTCAAACTGGAGGAGCCCGTTGCTCTCAGAAGAAACGACAGGTTTATAATAAGGTTCTTCTCGCCGACAGACACCATAGGCGGAGGAAAAATACTTGACGCGTCCCCCATCAGACATAAAAAGACTGAAGAGGGCGTCATAGAAGCCCTTACCATAAAAGATACCGGAAGCGAAGAAGAAGTCGCAGAACTTCTGATCCGGGAGAGTCGTCAGGCAGCTTCGGACATCAGGGATATTTCGCTTAAGCTAAACGTATCTGCTGAGCATGCCGGGGGGATCCTGAAGGATCTCCTTGAAAACAGACGGATCATAAAGGTGAAGGAAGATTCTTTCATACACGAGAGCTTTCTGTTAAGGGCTGAGGAAGCTGCCAAATCTATTCTGACAGAATATCACAGTCTAAACAGGATGTCTCCCGGACTTGTAAAAGCGGAGTTCAGATCGCGCCTCGGGGCGGCTTTAAAGACAGAAGACAAAAAGCTTGTTGAAGAAATCCTACGGATCCTCTATGAGAGAAAGGTCATAAAGGAGAAGGATAACCGGGTATCTCTCTTCGGTTTCAGCGTTGAGATGTCTCCCGAGGAGAAGAAGACCAGAGAGCGGCTTTTAAAGAGATACAGAGATGCAGCCTATGAGATGCCTACGGTGGAAGAGGCACTCAGCTCCGAAAAAGATAAAAGAAACGCTCAGCATATGCTTGAGACAATGGCGGAGGAAGGGCTTATCGTAAGGCTGGATCATCAGTTTTATATTGAAAGAGAGTGCTTTGACAGAGCTGTCGAAGGACTGAAAAAACACATTGAGGAAAAGGGTAATATCACCCTTGCTGAATTCAGAGATATGCTGGGCACATCGAGGAAGTACGCTATGGCCATACTCGATCACACTGACAGCATGAAGATAACGGTCAAAACAGGAGACTGCAGAGTATTGCTGTAAGACCTTTGAAATGAGGTGGTGACATGGAGTTCAAACAGCTGGAGGCATTCGTCAACGTCATCAGATACAAGAGTTTTTCAAGAGCTGCTGAGGCAACGTATCTGACACAGCCGACCATAAGTACTCATATCAGTTCTCTGGAAAAGGAACTGGGAGTAAAACTTATAGACAGAAGAGGCAAGGAAAGCAGACTGACTAAGCACGGAAGAGCTTTCTATAACTATGCTGTAAATATCATCAATACCAGAGAGAGGGCCATGATGGCCATGAAGGAATTCGATGCGGATATCTCGGGAAGCATCGACATAAGGTCTTCCAGCATCCCGGGTCAGTTCATAGTCCCGGAACTTCTGGCAGGCTTTCATGAGAAATATCCCCATGTGATCTTCAACGTGGAGGTATCCGATTCCGACAAGGTCTGGAGCGATATCATGGATAACCTGGGAGAAATAGGCTTCACAGGCTATTTTGAAAATAACAGCCTTAAATGCGAGCTCATTTCCAGGGACAAACTGGTGCTGATCACTCCGGTAAATGAGAAGTTTGAGAAACTCATGGCAGTTTCCTCCATGGTCAGCATAAACGACGTGGCAGGTGAAAAGTTCATATGGAGAGAAGAGGGATCAGCTACCAGAAAGACTTTCGAAAACTGGTTCAGGGGTCATGACGGAAGAGAACTGGACACGGTCGCAGTGATCAACAGTATCGAAGGGGTCAAGGCCTGTGTAAGCCAGGGTATGGGGGTTTCTGTGATGTCTCTTTCTGCAGTAAAAAATGAAATCGACAACCCAACAGGGACTTTTCTCGTATTCCAGTTCGAGGACGTGGACCTGGAGAGGGAATTCTACATGGTCTACAATAAAAATACAACTCTTTCTCCGGCTGCATCCAGATTCAGGGATTATGTTGAAAGCAGGTACATGGATAAATAAAAGAGGTGTATAGATAATGCTGAATATTGGCAATCTTGTAGTTGACAGTCTGGATTATATACTCATAGTGGACAAGAACTACAGGATAGTTTACAACACGAGATATGATGCGACTCTGAACAACAGATCCAAGGAGTATGATTCTCAGGATATCCTGAACAAATACTATTTCGACGTTTATCCGGAACTCAAACGTTCAGAATCTTCTGTGGTAAGGTGTATAGAGACAGGACAGATCGTCATTATGAAGCACCAGACTTACTATGACTACCTGGGAAGGAAGTTCATCACCAACAACGTGACTTTTCCCATCATGAGAAGGGGTAGTCTGGTAGCGGTCGTAGAACTTGCAATAGACTCGGATGAAGAGGGTAAAACGGATACCATATCCAGCAGAAAGTTCGATGAGTTCGTACTTCGTCTCCAAAAAGACGCGGGGCTCATAACTTTCGATACCATCCTTACTGATGATGACAGGATGAAGAAAGCCATCGAGCAGGCCAAGATATTGGCTACGCTTCCGAATCCGGTGCTGATCTACGGTGAGACGGGAACCGGCAAGGAACTGTTCGTCCAGAGCATGATAAATTATTCGGGAGTACCTAAAAACAAGGTGGTTATCCAGAACTGCGCAGCGGTCCCGGACAATCTGATGGAATCCATTCTTTTCGGTACCGTGAGAGGCGTTTATACCGGGGCGGAAAACAAAAGCGGTCTTTTTGAAGAGGCAGACGGTGGAGTGCTGTTCCTTGATGAGATAAGTTCCATACCATACACAGTTCAGGCCAAGCTTCTGAGGGTAATACAGGACGGAACTTTCAGACCTTTGGGAGCCGCCAAGGATAAGCAGGTAAACGTCAAGATCATCGGCGCGATGAACGTGGATCCCGTGAAGGCCATAGAAGAGGGAACCTTCAGGTCAGACCTTTTTTACAGGTTTTCCTCGGGCTTTATCAGTCTGGTACCCTTAAGGGAAAGAAAGGAAGACATAAAGCTCTTTATAAAATACTACGTTGATTACTTTGCCCAGGTATACAGCAGAAACATCATCGGCATAGACAAGCGCGTGGAAGATATCTTCTTGAACTATTCCTGGGAAGGAAACGTAAGAGAGTTGAGAAATGTCATAGAGGCCATGGTGGTTTCTGATCAGGACAAACAGGTCATGGGATATGATGAACTTCCGGACTATTTCATACATAAACTCAGTCAGGAGGAGACCATATACGAGAAGCTTGTTAATGAAACGGAAGAAAATACGGAAGCTGACAGGCTGACCTACCATGAACTTATGGACCGGTATGAAGAAAGGATCATAAGGGGAGCTTTGGAAGAGGCCGGAGGAAACGTGTCCAGGGCAGGAGAGATTCTGGATATCCCCAGAGAGACCCTGAGATACAGGATGAAAAAGCTGGGTCTGTGACCGATTTGAGTCGCAGGAATTTTAACAAACGACGAAAAGCTGGCGGTGAATATTCACCGTTCAGCTTTTTTGTTTAGATTATATAGAGGCCATAAGACTTGCGAAGCCTTGATATTCAATGCTTTAGCGATTTAAAGAGTGGAGTGGCACGGTAGTTGCTATATAAGTAAGTAACTATAAAAATGCGTTCTAAATAGGACGCAAGAAAGGAGAATAATATGGACGTCGAAACTGTAGGTATTATATCATTACTTCCTATCATAGTAGCGCTTGCCTTATCTTTCTGGACAAGGGACGCTCTGCTTTCGTTATTGGTAGGCTGCCTTATCGGCGTAGTTATCCAGACACAGAGTATCGACATCGTAAGAGGACTTTCACTCTTGCTTCAGGATGCTCTTGGAAACGCTGACTTCATCTGGGTACTTGCCATCGAGGTATTTATCGGTATCTTAGTTGCATTCTTTATGAAATCGGGGGCTATAAACGCCTTTGTAGAATGGATAAATGCCCGGAAATTATCTAAGAGAGGCACAGAGATAATGGCATTCCTCCTTGGAATCTTCATCTTCTTCTCTGATTACTTCTCACCCCTGTACGTTGGTAACGTTATGAGACCGCTTACGGATAATGCCAAGACATCCCGTGAGTATCTCGCATTCGTTTGCGACTGTACATCTGCACCTATCTGCTGCCTTATTCCCTTCACATCATGGGGCGTATATGTAGCAGGTCTCGTAGTAGGCATGGGATGCATAGCTGATGCTACCATGGGTCAGGCTGCTGTAGTAGGTGCATTCAAATTTAACTTCTACTGCTGGGCTATCCTCATCCTGAACGGGCTCCTTGCAGTAGGCATCATTCCTCACTTCGGACCCATGAAGGCTGCTCAGAAGAGAGCCCTTGAGACCGGTCAGGTTTATGCTGAAGGATCCACTCCTCTTCTTTCCGGAGAGCTGGATGAGATCAAACCCAACGAGGGGATCAAGACCAGTATGTTCTTAGACTTCCTGATGCCCGCTATCATAATCATCGGCATCACAGTAGGTACTTACATCATACTTGGATCCGCAAGGACACTGGAAGCGTTCATCGCTGCTGTTATGTACCAGTTCATAGTAATGTGGATCACAAGAAAAGCTAAAGTAAAAGAAATGATGGATACAGCCGTTCTCGGTATCAAGGCTGTAATGGCCGCGGTACTGATCCTGGCCATGGCATACTGCATGAACTCCATCACCAAAGGACTTGGAGCTGCAACTTATCTCATCGGACTTACAGAGTCCTGGATGACACCGTTCTGGCTTCTCACCATCACCTTCATCCTTTGCGCACTGATCTCATTCCTTACAGGTTCTTCCTGGGGAACATATGCGATCATGCTTCCTATCTGCTTACCGCTCGCATTCAACCTTACCGGTGGTGAGATGGGTGCTGTAGTATACGGAGCTATCGCTGCTGTAATGGGCGGAGGATGCTTTGGTGACCACTGCTCGCCAATTTCAGATACGACCATCCTGTCGTCACTGGCTGCAGGCTGCGACCACATCGACCACGTTAAGACTCAGATGCCTTACGCAATGTGTGCCGCCGTTATCGGTATTATAGGCTATATGATCATGGGAGCAACAACGTAAGTTATAGTTCAGAGTTTATTCTAATCATAAGTAATTCATTTTTCGTTTAATTGCGGATGGAGCGGGGCTTCGTCCCCGCTCCGCAGTATTTGGCGCATTTTTATAGTTTTTATTTTTTCCAAAAAAGAAACAGAGGTATTAGATTAATGAAAATCGGAATCGTTAAAGAAATCAAAGAATCTGAGTACAGAGTAGGCGCTGTACCCACAGCAGTTACTGAACTCGTCAGAAGAGGACATGAAGTTTACGTGGAGACCAAGGCAGGCGTGGGCTCAGGATTCAGTGATGAAGACTACAAGGCAGCCGGAGCAGTCATCTGCGAGACCGCAGAGGAAGTCTGGACCGGCGTTGACATGATATACAAGGTAAAGGAGATCTTCCCCGAAGAGTTCAAATATCTGAGAGACGATCTCATCGTATTCACCTATATCCATTCCAATGCTCATCCCGAACAGACGCAGGCTCTGATGAAATCAGGATGCACATCCATAGCTTATGAGGATATCTCCGATGACAGAGGCCAGTGGCCGCTCTTAAGTCCCATGTCTGAACTTGCAGGCAAGGGAGGATTCCTCGCTGCACTTCACTTTGCACAGACCATCAACGGAGGCCCCGGTAAGCTTCTCGCAAACGTATGCGGAGCTCCCGCACCGGTAGTTACCATCATAGGATGCGGACATTCAGGACTCGGTGCCTGTGAACTGGCAGCAGCCTTCGGATGCCAGGTATACGTACTGGACATCAACTATAACGCTATGCTGGAAGCTAAGGAACATATGCCAAACAACGTAAGTTTCCTCTTCTCCAACAGGGATAATCTGATGGATTGCCTGAAGAAGACAGACGTGCTCATCAACTGCATCCTCTGGCCTAAGACCAGAAAGGATCACCTGGTGAACCGCGAGGATCTCAAACTCATGAAGCCCGGTGCAATGATCATCGACGTTGCCTGCGACGACGAGGGCGCCATCGAGACCTGCAGATCCACCTGCCATAAGGATCCGATCTACTATGAAGAGGGCATCATGCATTATTGCGTGGATAACATTCCTTCGGCATTCGCTCAGACTTCTTCGGTTACTCTGTGCAATGCCACACTTCCTTTTGCGATGGCTATCGCAAACAAGGGCGTTAAGCAGGCTCTTAAGGACGACAAACATCTTAGAAGGGGTCTCACGACATATGACGGAAAGCTTACTCTTCTGGAGACAGCAGAGAAACAGAACATACCGTTTACAGATCCCAATGAATTAGTTAAGACTTTCTAAAAACCAATACTGAGTCATGAACCTTGGGGACAGTCTTCGGCATATCGCCGGGCTGTCCCCTTTTGCAGAAAAGAGGAAAAACGATGGCACAGCAGTTTATTAAAGAAATATTCACCATTATCGGAACAGATGGGGTGAATGAAGACGGATCTTCCAGACAGGAGATCCTTAAACGTGCGCTTTATTCCGGGGATGATGAGCTCACCTTTAACCGCGGTCCCGTAAGAGAGGACAATCATCAGCTGATAGAAGCCATGATAAAGGGCAAGAAGGTAGGAGAACTGGACGACGAAGATTACAGAAGATATAACGCTATGATCAGAGTCGCAAAGGATGCCCGGATACAGATAAATGAAGAGGAGATAGAAGAAGGCAAAAGCGTTTTCACCGCAGAGGCAGCTATAGTAGTCCCTCACGTCGTATCCAGGGAGTCCAGGCTGGAACTCAGGGAGAGAAAGCGTAAGGCGATCGGCGCTGTAAGCATAGTATTTTTGATCACGTCTGTTTACCTTTTTATCAAGGGAGAATGGAAATCCGCACTCCTTGGTATCGCCATAGCAGCAGGTATGGCGTACTGGGGATTCATCAGAAAACCTGAAAAGGATGACGTGGTACTGAAATACATAGAGACAGGAAAGAAGGGCAGGACATGGTAGAAATGAAGAGCATTCATTATGCATCCATATTTAACGACGTGTTGGCTCCCGTGACACAGGGCCCGTCAAGCTCCAATACCGTGGGTCCCTTCAGGATAGGCACGATAGCCAGAGCCATATTAAAGGGCGAACCGAGAAAAATAAAGGTCAAGATGAGCGTGAACGGAGGGTATTTTGCGACTTTCTATAACATGGAAAGCGACAAGGGATTCCTGTCGGGAATACTAGGAAGAGACCTGATAAAAGACGACCTTTCCACGGTATATGAGGATGCCGAAAAAGCGGGTCTGGAATATGAATTCAAGTTTACTGAAGACGTTCCGGCGCTCCCTTCTGAACTCGCTGTAGTGACGGTCTATTCCGATCAGGAAGAGATCAACATGAGGGCCGCATCACTTGGAGGAGGGGAGATACTGATAAACGAACTGGAGGGAAAACCCTGTGAACTTAAGGGTATCTTCGAAGAAGAGATAATCGTGTACGGTGAGACCAGAACGGTCCCGTCGGTATACCCGCTTAAAGCGATACCCGATGCGGAACCCGTTTTCAGGACATCAGAGGAAATGCTGAGATATGCTAAGGAAAACGGCAAGGAACTGTGGGAGGTGGCACTTGATTATGAGAGCAGCCTCACAGGCTTGAGCTCTGAGGAGATCATGAAGATCGCAGAAGAGAAGCTGGATCTTTCCTACGTTGCCATAGACAGCGGCTTCAGACCGGGAGTAGGGTTTGAAGGCATCACCGTGGCAAAGGCTCCGGAAATAAGAGAGAAGGCAAAAAACACTCCGCTAATTCCAACGGGAATAGGAGACGAGGGCGGACTGGACGCACTGGCTATGGTGGAGTATTCAAACGCTCACGGAATAATAGTATGCATGCCCACGGGAGGCGCTTCGGGAGTCATACCTGCATCCATCAAAGCAGGAGCCAAGGCTCTCGGAAAGAGCAAGGAAGATCAGGTAAAGGCACTTCTTACGGCAGGCCTCATGGGAGTCTTCTTTTATCCCACCCATTATCACGGAGCATTAGGCTGTCAGGCTGAAGTGGGAATAGCGGTTTCACAGGCCTCTGCCGCGCTGGCTTCATACATTACTGAAGATCCCGAAGCGATAGAGCGCGCAGCAGTACTCGGCATTCAGTACCTTTTGGGACAGGTCTGCGATCCTGTTGAAGGATATCCTCAGGTACCTTGTTTCATAAGGAATATCGCATCGGTATCCGTTGCCGCGAACTGTGCTAACTACGGCGTGCTAGGCATAGATACTGCAGTTACACTCGACGAGATGGTGGGAGCTGTTGTAAGGGTAGGAGAAGCTTTGAGAGCCAGAAGAATAAACGATCTGGGAACTTGCGGCTGCTGCTTTAAGGTAAATCCCGCAAGCTCGATAGGAAAGGCAGAGAAGGAGAACTGAAATGAAGATAGGAATCGTAAAGGAAATAAAGAACAGTGAGAACAGAGTTGCGATAATACCTTCAAACGTACCTGAATTCATCGCAAGAGGACATGAGGTATATATCGAGACCGGCGCGGGAGAAGGCTCAGGGTACACGGACGAGGAGTACAGTGAAGCAGGCGCCGTGGTATGCTCAGATGCTGAGACGGTATGGAAGACTGCGGAACTCCTGTACAAGGTGAAAGAGATCCTTCCCCTTGAATACAAATATCTCAGGGATGATCTCGTCATCATGACCTATATACATTCGAACTCACACAGGGAGCAGACGGACAAACTGCTGGAATCAGGCTGCGTGGCTATAGCTCTTGAAGACGTTTCCTCAGACGATCCCATGAAGAGATGGCCGCTCGTGGCCAACATGGGGGAACTTGCCGGAAAGGGAGGGTTCCTTGCAGCCCTCTATTACGCTCAGTCAGTGCATGGCGGTCAGGGACTGCTTCTTGCCAACGTGGCAGGAGATGATCAGCCCATAATCTCAATCATAGGCTGCGGATATACCGGTAAGGGTGCTGCCGAACTGGCATCAGCCTTCGGAAACAAGGTGAGGGTGCTGGACATTAACTTCAAGGCGTTGGAAGAGGCTAAGAAGTACTTCCCTCCGAACGTCTCCTTCATGTATTCCAACAGGGCAAACATCCTGAAGTGCCTTAAGGATTCTGACGTAATAATAAACTGCATCCTCTGGGACAAGACCAGGACCGACCACCTGATCTACAGGGAAGACCTGAAGCTCATGAAAAAGGGAGCTATGATAATAGATGTTGCCTGCGACGACGAAGGCGCAGTGGAGACATGCAGATCCACGACTCACGAGGATCCGGTATTCTACGAGGAGGGCATACTTCACTACTGCGTGGATAACATCCCTTCTGCATTCTCAAGGACTTCATCCGTGAGATTCTCAAACGACAGTCTTCCTTTTGCGCTGGAAGTGGCTGACAAGGGAGTAGTGCAGGCTCTTAAAGACAACAAACACCTGAGGAGAGGGCTTACCGCATATCACGGAACTCTTACCATGGTGGAAACGGGAATAAAACAAAACAGGCCCTATGAAGAGCCTGATGAGTTCGTAAAAAATCTTTGATGCGGAACATCAACGCTGTTTTCTGAGCCGGGCCCTGAGATCGCTGAGCGGCGGGAGCTGGGCAAGGATTATGGCTATGAATATCAGGGCTATACCGAGCAGTTCTCTTCCGGTGAATCTCTCGTTCAGGAAGATATATCCGGCAAAAGCTGCAAACACCGATTCCAGGCTCATGAGAAGAGCTGCAACAGTGGGATCGGTATATTTCTGGGCTGTGACCTGAAGGGCATAACAGATGCCAATACCGCCTATTCCGCAGTAGAGGATGGAAGGTATGACATGCATGATCTGTGACATCTCCAGATCCTCGAACAGGAAGCCATAGCCGAGACAAAGTATGGAAGCCGTTATGAATTCAACTATGGAGAAATGGACTCCGACGAATTCCTTTACGTATTTGGCGATGAGGGTGATATGAAGGGCAAAGAATACGGTTGCCCCAAGAATGATCAGATCACCGGGAGCAATTGAGAACGAATCCGTCATGCAGAGGTAGTAAAGACCGATAACGGCAACTACGGTACCGATCCATGTGAAGACGCTGGTCCTGTTTTTATAGACTATCCAGGAAAGGATAGGTACGAAGATTATATAGATTGAATTCAGGAAAGCAGCCTTGGCAGCCGGAACATACGCCAGACCGGTCTGGACCATCACGTTTCCGAGTACGTTAGTGAGTACGCAGAGGGGAGCCACCTTAAAAAGGCGCAGGAAATATTTGGTGTCCTTTTTAACGTGTTCCACGCCTTTCCTGCTTTCTTCTTTCTTCTCCTTTATACTCATTATCCAGGCGATGAATGAGAGGGTGAAGACACCGAGGACGCATCTCAGGCCATAGAAAGACGAGGGGCCGATCTCATAGGCGGCGATCTTCTGAAAGACCACCTGAGTACCCCATATGAAAGCTGCTCCTATGAGCATAAGATTAGACCAGAATTTAACGTTTTTTTGCATATTCATCCTCCGGGATACATTCATATTAGAACAGGCACAGGTTAAAATCAATGGCGAATAATGACCGAATATTCATGAAAAATGCACATTCATACGGTATAGGATACATTGGGCAGGGAGCTTCATACGGCTTCATGTCCACCTATTTCGTCATCTTCCTCACAGACAGCGTCATGCTGAGTTCAGCGCAGGCTGCAGCCATCTCATCAGCTGCTATGTTCCTTGAGGTATTCATGGGAATGCTGGTAGGCAATCTTTCAGACAGCTGCACGTCAAAGATGGGAAGAAGAAGGCCCTTCATGCTTGTCGCGGGCATCGCCATACTGCCGATCTTTTTCATGCTGTTCAGGACTGTCCCCCTTACGGGACTTGGCAGGATACTGTACTATCTGTTCTTTGCGATGCTTTTCAGGGTATTCTTTTCGACCTTTGAGATACCCAATCAGGCCTTCGGCGCTGAAATGGCGTCGGGATACGATGAGAGAACGAAGCTCAGGACTGCCACCAGATTTTTCTCCGTTATAGGAAACGGTATCGGATATCTGCTTCCCCTCGGAGTTCTGGAGATATACGGCGGCGACGTGAGCGGAGGCTGGCATATGACAGGCATCCTCATGGGTATCATTTGTCTCCTGAGCTGGGTATTCACCGTTATAGCCAACAGGGGAAAGGGAGTGATCCTGAGCCCTGAGGACAAGGTGAAACACGGGAATCGCTTAAGAGAGATAGCTGTGAACTATTCGGAACTGGTGAAACTCAGGACAGGAAAACTCGTGGTGATCTATAAGGCAGCCTTTACCTGTGCATATGCCATCTTCAACGTGGCCACCATATACTACCTGAAATACAGCGCAGGCATGGACACGAAATTCATGTCGTATATGTATATCATTACAGTCGTCGTCTTTATGGCGGTCACTCCCGTGATAAACGCCATGGCTCTTAAGATGGGGAAAGTGAATCAGCAGATGATAAGTCTGGGTGTCTGCGGCATAGCTGCCACCATAATTTACTTCCTGTGTCCGGGTACCGTGGCAGGGACCGTCGTCTACATGGCATTCTTTGCGTTTACACAGACCGGCTTCTGGCAGGTGAGTTCAGCCATCTTTTACGACGTGATCGAGGTGGACGAATGGGTGAACGGAAAGAGAAGAGAAGGGGATCTGATGTCCATGATCTCCGTTCTCGGGACGCTCATATCTGCCATAATGGTCCAGATATTCGGCATCATCCTGGATATGTCGGGATATGATGCATCTCTTGATGTGCAGAGCTCATCCGTTTCATCGCTTCTGAACGTCGCCTTCATACTCATACCGGGGATATTCCTCATACTGGGAACGCTGGTGCTCCACGTCTTCCCCATAAACAAAAGGACATTTGAGTCGCTGAGGAATGCACTGGATGCCAGAAGGACGGGAGCTGATTATTCCGAGTATATGGACGACGTAAGAAAAATTGTCGGGAAATGAATTAAAGACAAAAAATTTGCGAGGCATAACGACAAAAAACTGTCGTCTTTCGGTTGAAGCGGCTGAAATATACCAATCTTAATCAATAATATTGCAAATAAGTATAGAAAAATGCCCGAATCAGGGGCATTTTTTGTTTGATATTTTAAATATGAGTATGGCACATTATTTGCTTTATAAAATCCATGTGGGTGTACGTGCATTTTGCCTTAAAGGCGATGATGCACAAAAAAATTCTAAGAAAGGAGATTTGTACATGGCAATTTTAAAGGACAAGAAGGCCATCATTATCGGTGATAGAGATGGAATTCCCGGCCAGGCCATCAGCGAGTGCGCTGTTTCAGCAGGCGCCGAAGTGGTGTTCTCCTCGACGGAGTGCTTTGTCTGAACTGCCGCCGGAGCCATGGACCTTGAAAACCAGAGACGTGTACTGGAATTCTCAGAGCAGTACGGAGCAGAGAACGTAGTCGTTCTCCTCGGAGCTGCTGAGGGAGAAGCTGCAGGTCTTGCAGCTGAAACGGTAACTCTCGGTGACCCTACCTGGGCAGGCCCTTTGGCAGGAGTCTCGTTGGGACTCGCAGTTTACCACATCTGTGAACCTGAGGTCAAGGAAGAGATCGACCCTGACGTCTATGATGAACAGATAAGCATGATGGAAATGGTTCTCGATGTTGATGACATTTGCAATGAAATGAACGCAATAAGAGAACAGCTTTGATCTAGCGCTTAAGCGGGAGGGTGCCGGCGGCACCTTCCCGTTATCTCAGAAATGATAAGGAGCAGACTTTAATGAAAAACTATGATCTGATCATAATCGGAGCAGGTCCCGCAGGACTTGCAGCAGGCCTCTATGCAGGAAGAGCAAGGCTCAGCACACTTATAATCGAAAAACAGAAAAACGGCGGTCAGATAGTGATCACCAGTGAGATAGAGAATTATCCCGGCTGTCTGGAGGAAGAAACAGGCCCCAGCCTTATCGACAGAATGGTGAAGCAGACTGAGAAGTTCGGAGTGGATCACGTTTTCGATACCGTGACGGATATGGAACTTCAGGGTGAGACCAAAGTACTCCACTGCCTTCACGAAGACTACAGCGCCAAAGCGGTCATCATCGCAGCAGGAGCCAACCCGGTTCAGATCGGCTGCCCCGGAGAGAGAGAACTCTCAGGTAAAGGCGTGTCATACTGCGCTACATGCGACGCAGCGTTCTTTGAAGATTTCGAAGTATACGTCGTAGGCGGAGGAGACGCTGCCGTTGAAGAAGCCATGTACCTCACCAAATTCGCCAGAAAGGTCACCATCATCCACAGAAGAGATGAGCTGAGAGCAGCCAAGTCCATACAGGAGAAGGCCTTCGCAAATCCTAAGATCGACTTCATGTGGGATTCCGTCGTACAGGAGATCAAGGGCGACGGGCTGGTTGAGTCCATGGTGGTAAAGAATGTCAAGACCGGTGAACTTACAACGGTGGAAGCCGACGAGGATGACGGTACCTTCGGTATCTTCGTATTCATCGGATTCAAGCCGTCCACCGATGTCTTCAAGGGACACGTTGAAATGGATGAAAAGGGATACATCCTGACAGACGCTGACATGCACACGAACGTTCCCGGAGTATTCGCAGCAGGAGACATCATACAGAAGTCATTAAGACAGGTAGTTACCGCCTGCGCAGACGGCGCCATCGCCGCAGTACAGGCCGGAAAATATATAGAAGAACTGCAGTAAATAAATCAAAGGATTTGCTTAAGATAAACAGGAGGAAATGAAATGTTAGAACTCGATAAGACAACTTTTGAACCCGAAGTATTACAGTCAGAGGGATATACCCTTGTTGATTTTTACGGAGACGGCTGCGTTCCCTGCGCCGCTCTCATGCCTTATGTACACGGATACAGCGAAGTATACGGCGACAAGATCAAATTCACCGCTCTCAACACTTCCAAGGCAAGAAGAGTAGCCATCGGACAGAAGGTAATGGGGCTTCCCGTCATCGCCATCTACAAGGACGGCGAGAAGGTGGAAGAGCTCGTTAAGGACGATGCCACCAAGGAAGCCGTTGAGGAAATGATCAAGAAGTACTACGAAATGATATAAGAGAGGATATCAGATGGCAGACTATTCTGTAGTTAAAGCAGCGAGCTACGTCCTCGCACATACGCCGGACATGGTCATCCATAACGGCACCACCCAGACCACCGAGATGGTCGTAAATCCCGATTCGGATTACCTTAAGGAACTTCCTTCACATCTCAGAAGCTATGAAGACTGCGTAGCTTACTATCCGAATCAGGCATACATCGGAAACATTACAAATGACGAGCTCAGAGCTGTGGAATTCCCTTACTATGACAAGAAAGCCGAGAAGGCTGGAAGGGAAGGCAAGTACGGCGAGATAATGCCTCAGGATGAGTTCTACGGACTCATGCAGATCTGCGACGTGTTCGATCTTGTGCTCCTTGAAAAGGAATTCGCACAGACCGTCAAGGGTAAACTTACAACCTGGGGAATGCTGAAGGAAGATCAGCTTGCCATTCTTGATAAAAACGAGTGGAATAAGGAAGCCCTTGAAAAGTATGTAAACGAAGAGCACGCAGAAGGTCTCTATGAGAACTTCGAACTGGTAGGCTGCGTCAAGCGCGCACATGACGTTGACGTCAACCTTTCCGCTCACACCATGCTTGAAAACATCGTTACCAAGGCTTCTTCGGTCCAGGCTATACTGAACCTGATAAAGACAGCAGGAATAGATCCTCTGAGCATCGATTACGTCATCGACTGCTGCGAGGAAGCCTGCGGAGATATGAACCAGAGAGGCGGCGGAAACTTTGCAAAGGCTGCTTCAGAGATGGCAGGGCTGGACAATGCGACAGGATCTGACGTAAGAGGATTCTGCGCAGGACCTACACACGCTCTTCTTGACGCTGCATCCCTCGTAAAGGCCGGTACATTCAGGAACGTTCTGGTTACAGCAGGAGGCTGCACAGCCAAGCTTGGAATGAACGGCAAGGACCACGTAAAGAAAGGTCTTCCCATCCTGGAGGACTGCATCGGTGGATTTACCGTTCTCGTAAGCGAGAATGACGGTGCAAATCCCATCATAAGAAACGACATCGTGGGCCGTCATACCGTAGGAACAGGTTCAGCTCCTCAGAACGTTATCGGGTCCCTTGTGACCGATCCTCTGGACAGAGCAGGTCTTAAGGTAACGGACGTCGATAAGTTCGCACCCGAACTTCAGAATCCCGACATCACCAAGCCTGCAGGAGCAGGAGACGTGCCTGAGGCTAACTTCAAGATGATCGCAGCTCTCGCTGTAAAGCGCGGAGACATCGCCAGAACGGATATCCCCGGATTCGTTAAGGAACACGGCTTAATAGGCTGGGCTCCTACACAGGGACATATCCCTTCCGGAGTTCCCTTCGTAGGACCCTTAAGAGACATGATTCTTGAAGGAAAGGCTCAGAGAGGAATGATCATAGGAAAGGGATCTCTGTTCCTCGGAAGAATGACCAATCTTTTCGACGGAGTATCCTTTGTGGTAGAGGCTAATCCCGGAAAAGCCGAAGAGGCAGGTCAGGGTATCAGCAAGGAGCAGGTAAAAGCCCTTATTGCAGAGTCCATGAGAGAATTCGCAGAATCTCTTCTGAAGTAGGAGGCCGTCATGTCTGATAATATCAAAAAACTCATAGCTGAGCAGTTCCTTGAGATCGCGGATGCCATGGAAGCGGGCAGTTTTAACAAAAGACCCGTTATCGGTATCGCAGTTTCCGGAACAGAGCACGGCATGGATAATATTCAGGAAGGCGCCCGTCTGGCAGAGAAACAGGGCATAAAGACCGTCATCATAGACGGAGAGGATGCTCATAAGAAGATGGAGGCCATGCTTGAATCCGGAGAGATCCAGGGTGCTGTGACCATGCACTATCCGTTCCCCATAGGCGTATCCACAGTAGGAAGAGTGGTAACACCCGGAATGGGAAGGGAAATGTTCATAGCAAACACTACCGGAACCTCCGACACCGACAGGGTCTGCGGAATGGTCAAAAACACCATCCAGGGAATAATAGCTGCCAAGGCCTGCGGAATCGAAGAGCCCACCGTGGGTATCGCTAACATTGACGGAGCGAGACAGACCGAAATGGCTCTCCTCAAGCTCAAAAAGGCCGGATATACCATAAATTTCAAGGAATCCTCCAGAGCTGACGGCGGAGTCGTCATGAGAGGAAACGACCTTCTTGAAGGAACTTCCGATATCATGGTAATGGATGCCCTGACGGGAAATCTCATGATGAAGATATTCTCAAGCTATACCACAGGAGGAAGCTACGAGTCTCTCGGATACGGCTATGGACCGGGGATCGGCGACGGATATGACAAGGTCATCATGATCGTGTCCCGCGCATCGGGTGCTCCTGTCATAGCAAACGCGGTCAAGTATGCAGCCGAGCTCATAGAGAACAACGTTATCGAGATCGCCGGAAAGGAATTTGAAGCCGCAAAGAATGCCGGACTCGAGGCCGTACTTGATGAGATAAAGGCATCTTCTAAAAAGGATGAGCCCAGGGAAGCTGTAAAGGCTCCCGATAAGGAACCAGTGCCTTACGGTATACTCGGAGTTGAAGTAATGGACCTTGATGACGCCAAGGAAATGCTTTGGTCAAAGGGTATCTATGCCGAGACCGGAATGGGCTGCACGGGCCCGGTGGTACTGGTATCAGATGCCAACGGAGCAAAGGCTGAAGAGGCTCTCAAAGAAGCCGGCTTCAGAGCTTAATACAGTATTTTTATGACCCGGATCAGACTCCGGGTCAGATTTTTGGAGGGACAAAATGGAAAGGTATCCGCAGCTTGTGATCAACCTCGGACATGCCAGGGAAAACATACGGAATCTGGTAAGAAAATGCGCAGAAAAGGGCATAAGGATGACCGGAGTGATCAAGGTGGTAAACGGTCTTCCCGAAGTGTGCAGGGCATATTACGAGGAAGGATGCAAAGTGCTTGCATCCTCCAGGATACAGCATCTGAAGGATCTACGGGAAAAGGGGATAGGAGAAGAGTTCGAGCTCCTGAGGATACCCATGATGTCTGAGATACCGGACGTGATAAGATATGCGGATATAAGTCTCAACTCAGACGGAAGCGTACTTAGAGCACTGAACGATGAGGCTCTCAGACAGGGCAGGATCCACAAGGTGATCCTTATGGTTGAGGTGGGAGACCTCAGGGAAGGATACTGGGAAAAGGAAGAACTGCTGAGAGATGCTCTTATGACTGAAAACGATCTGGACGGACTCTTCCTTGAGGGCGTGGGGATGAACGTAGGATGCTACGGATCAGTCCTGCCTACATTTGAAAACATGCAGTATCTGGTGGACTGCGCTGAGATGATCGAGAAAGCGATAGGAAGAAAGCTGGACGTGATCTCCGGAGGAGGCACATCATCACTTATGAGGGTATTTGACGGAGACGTTCCCGAAAGGATAAATGACCTGAGGGTCGGCGGAGAACCGCTGGTGGCATATACTCTCAAGCACGTTTACGGTTATCCGATGGAATGGCAGCATGAGGACGTGATAAGGATGAGGGCTGAGATCCTGGAAGTAAGGGAGAAGCCCTCGCATCCAATAGGAAAACTTGCAGTGGACGCCTTCGGTCACAAACAGGTCTACGAAGACAGGGGAATCAGAAAAAGAGCGATCATCGGGATAGGCAAGCTGGATTGTGGTGAGCCATACGACATACCGAACGAAGATCCCGGAATAGAGGTCCTGGGAGCATCTTCAGATCACACGATCCTGGACGTGGAAGATTACGGCAGAGACCTTAAAGCAGGAGATATAATCGAACTCAGGATAAAGTATGCCCAGCTCATGTATATGACGTCCCGCAATGACGTTTACGTAAAGTACGTATGATATCTTATCTGTTTGACAATCAAAGCAGGGCTGGTGTATAATTTTTCTGTTAAAAGGGGCATAGAGAAAGGAATCATATCATGAAAAACAGCGCAGTTAAATCCATCGTAGCTATCGGCATCGGCGCGGCACTCTTCTTCGTATGCGGAAGATTCATCGCCATCCCTTGCCCGATCCCCAACGTTACAATCAATATCCAGTACGGCGTGCTTGCCTTCCTGGCAGCAGCTTTCGGACCTATAGTGGGATTACTTGCAGGTCTCATCGGACACGCTCTCATCGACTTCAGCTGGGGCTGGGGAGTATGGTGGAGCTGGGTATTCGCCACAGCTATATTCGGCCTTATAGTAGGCGCGTTCAAGAAGCTTTATGATGTTGACAAGGGTGAGTTCGGTATGAAGCAGATCGTAAGATTCAACGTAACTCAGCTTATAGCTCACATCATAGCCTGGGGTATAGTTGCTCCCGCCCTTGATATACTCATGTATGCAGAACCTGCATCCAAGGTATTCCTTCAGGGTCTGGTAGCAGGAGCTTCCAATATCGTGACCACTGCCATCGTAGGAACGATCCTTTGCATCGCTTACGCTGCAGCTAAGCCTAAGAAGGGCAGCCTTAAGGAAGAACAGTAATGATAGAATTCAAAAACTTCGGATTCAAATATAACGCGCAGGTGGACTATACCCTGCGCGATATTAATCTTAAGATAAATCCGGGAGAGAAAATACTGATAGCGGGGCCATCCGGCTGCGGCAAATCGACTCTGATCCACTGCCTCAACGGACTCATACCTTTTTCTCTGGAAGGTGAAAGAGAGGGCAGTCTCACGATGGACGGAAAGGACACCTGGGACATGTCCATATTTGAGATGTCAAAAAAGGTGGGTACCGTCCTTCAGGATCAGGATTCACAGTTCATCGGGCTCACGGTGGCGGAGGACCTTGCCTTTGCGCTTGAGAATGACGCTGTGGGAGAGCCTGAACTTCATGACAGAGTGGCTGAGATCGCAGACGTGGTGAACATCAGCTCGCATCTTCTGCACTCGCCTCAGGAACTGTCCGGCGGACAGAAGCAGAGGGTATCCCTGGGCGGCGTAATGATAGACGACGTGGATACTCTTCTTTTCGACGAGCCTCTGGCCAATCTGGATCCGGAGACGGGAAAGAAGGCCATCGAGCTAATCGATGAGATCCATAAGAAGACGGGAGACACCGTGATAATCGTGGAGCACAGGCTGGAGGATGTTCTCTGGAGACCTGTGGACCGCATCATCCTCATGGAAAAGGGAAGGATAACTGCGGACACCACACCGGATGAACTTCTGGCATCGGGAATGCTGAAGGCCGCAGGCATAAGGGAGCCGCTCTATGTCACGGCGCTTAAATATGCAGGCGTTGATATCACTCCCGAAAAAAAGGCTGCTTCTCTGGATACCATTGACCTTACAGATGATGATAAGAAAAAGGTCAGGGACTGGTTCAATGAGGGAAAGACAGAGGCAGAGGAAAAGAATAAAGAAAACATCCTGACTGTCAGGGATCTGAACTTCACCTACAGGAGCGACAGATCCCAGGCGGAAGATTTCCATGCTCTCAAGGACATAGATTTTGACCTGTATAAGGGTGAGATGATGGCGGTCGTCGGCAGAAACGGAGCAGGTAAGTCCACTTTCTCCAAGGTCATCTGCGGCTTTGAGACACCGGATACCGGAAGCATGATTCTGGGAGATATCGATCTCAGCACGCTTTCGATAAAGGAAAGGGCTGACCACATAGGCTATATCATGCAGAACCCCAATCAGATGATCTCCAAGACCATGATCTTCGATGAGGTTGCCATGGGCCTGAGGAACAAAGGAACCCTGACCGAGGAGGAAATCGGAGAAAGGGTGAACGACACCCTCAAGGTCTGCGGACTCTGGCCTTTCAGGAAGTGGCCCATAAGCGCGCTGAGCTACGGACAGAGAAAGAGGGTGACCATAGCTGCCATCATGTCCATGGAGCCCGAGATAATGATACTGGACGAGCCCACTGCAGGCCAGGATTACAGGCATTATACCGAGATCATGGAGTTCCTTAAGGAGCTGAACGGCAGAGGGACTACGGTCATCCTGATCACTCACGACATGCATCTCATGCTGGAGTATGCCGAGAGATCTGTGGTTTTCTCCGACGGTGAGATAATCGCCTGCGATACCGCGGCGAACATCCTGACAAATGAAGATATAATCAGAAGAGCAAGTCTGAAGGAGACATCTCTTTACGGACTGGCGAAACTGTGCGGAATAGATGACGGAAGGGCTTTTGTAAGCCGGTTCATCGGGCACGAAAGGAGGTCTGAACGCAATGCAGAACCTCTTTAACTACATAGCGAGAAAGTCCCCGATCCACGAACTTACAGGGGCGACAAAGCTGGTATGCCTGATACTGTGGACATTTGCCACAATGATGACCTATGATACCAGGATTCTTATAGCGCTTCCCATCATTGCTTTCATTCTCTTCGGGATCTCGAAGATCAAACTGAGCGACGTTAAGTTCATGCTGGGATTCACTCTGGTGTTCATGGTGCTGAACAACATACTCGTATTCCTTTTCAGCCCCGAACACGGAGTAGGCTTATACGGCACCTGTCATCAGCTGCTGCCTCTCTGGGGAGGTAAATATCTCACGGCGGAACAGCTCTGGTATCACCTGAACCTGGTGCTCAAATACATGAGCTCGATACCCATCATCCTGCTCTTCGTCTGCACGACACAGCCGAGCGAATTCGCAGCGTCGCTGAATAAGATAGGGGTGAAGTATTCCATAGCGTATTCCGTTTCCCTTGCTCTCAGGTATATTCCTGACATCCAGAAGGAGTACAGCGAGATCTCCAAGGCTCAGCAGGCCCGCGGTGTCGAGATGAGCAAAAAAGTCTCTCTTGTGAAGAGGCTGAAGGCCGCATCTTCGATACTGATACCGATGATCATAATGAGCATGGACAGGATCGAGACTATATCGAACGCAATGGAGCTCCGAGGCTTCGGGAAGAACAAAAAAAGGACCTGGTACATGGCAAGGCCCTTCACCGCAAAAGACATTCTGAGCATGGTGTTTTGCGCACTGCTCCTGGTGCTGTCCATCTGGTCCAACGTGAGCAGAGGGACGAGATTCTGGTCTCCATGGATGTAAAAGAAAATATAACTGATATGTATCACGTGTGATCGCTCGCGCTGAGTCCTCGCGCAGCGGCTCTAAATTCCGGCAGCGCAGATGCTTGCCGATCATTAAGAGCCGGCGCTGCGGAAACTCCCACTTGATACATATCAGTTTATTTTTACGGTTATAAAAAGGAAAGGAACATGCTTTTGCATGTTCCTTTTATTGTTAATTAAGTTTGTCGTTTTTGTTTCCGGATACTCGGGTCCATGTTCCTGAGCCGGTGAATTCGGGCTCCTCAGGTTCCATCCTCATGAGGCGCTTGCGCTGCCATTTGACCAGCGCGGGATATACGCCTGCCACCCAGAAGAATACCAGGAAGTACTTGACGAAGTGACCGGCGTGCTCTCCTAAAGGCATGGTGATGAGGGGAGCGAGTCCGAGATATATTATGATGAGCCCCAGCGCTCCGAAGACGAAGCGGTAGCCTCTCTGTGACTTTTCCTTGGGAAGGTGATAGTCTATAAACTTCTTCTCTATGAACCAGCCGATGAGGAAGCCGCTGAACATTCCGGCTCCTGTATAGCAGTCGGTTATCATCTCGTAGGGCTCGACCAGAAGATTTCCTGCCGCGTCGTAGTCCATAGGGTAGGGCTTGATCTCGATATAGATCATGGAGACTATGATGAAGGCCAGCCCGATGATGAGGAGAAATATTCTGTTCTTAAGGGACTTCTTTTCGCTGTCGGGGGAGCCCGCATAGGATTCATCCTTTTTTACCAGCCAGTTTACTATCACGGCGTTAATGATGAGAATGATGATGCCTTCGATAGCTGCGGCCACTACGTCCTGAAGAGTGTGAGCACCGAGCCAGTTTCTGGCGAAGGCTGTGAGCACAACCATAAGTGCCATGAAGGCTACGAAGGGTTTGTTCTTGCTCCTGTAAATGCCGGTTCCGCCGTATACGGTGGTGGCGCTTAATGTATGTCCGCTTGGGAATGAGTAACCTGTGGCTGAGCCTGAAGCAGCTTCCGCAAGCTCGATCCTAGGGTCTGCTACCCAGGGCCTGTATATGCAGGCGGTGTTCTTTATCACCTGGTTCAGCATGTATCCGCCGGAGAAGCAGGCGAGGATATATGCTCCCGCGCGCTTACTGGTGCACCAGTATATGTATGCCGCGATCAGTATGCCGCCTACGGTAATAAACTCTGAGATACCAAGCAGTATCCAGTTCAGCGCGTCGGGGCAGTTTTCCCTCAGCGCCTGAAGTTCAAGTAAATAATCCATATAATACCTTCCGAATATTATTTTTTATCACGAGACTGATTATATCACATTTTTATTGACATTAAATATGGTATTTTGTATAATTTCTCCGAAGAGAATATTTTGACTCGCCGCCGGGTGAGTGAAGCAGCGCAGATCCGTGTCGTTAGGCCTTAGAAGATACGGGTACGGGCGCTTTTGTTTTATCATCATGCGCCGGCTGTGAGAGTTTTTGAATAATATTACGGAGGTAAAAAATGAAGAAGTTTGTAATGGAGAAGCCTTTCCTTGAATTGTTTCCCGACTGTGAGATAGGCATTCTGGTATGCAACGGCATCAACAACCAGCCGGAAGATGAAGAGAAGTACGCTCCCTGGCTCAGAGAGAACGAGAAGATCGCTGCCAAGTACTTCAAGGCTGAAGAGTGGACAGAGAATCCCGTTGTAAGGGTATGGAGAGACGCTTTCCACGAATTCAAGACCAAAAAAGGCGTAAGATGCTCCATCGAAGCACTTCTCAAGCGTGTATCAAACGGCGGAGAGATCGGATGCATCAATCCTCTCGTTGATATCTATAACGGAATCTCCCTCAAGTACGGCATGCCTGTAGGCGGAGAGAACATCGACGCTTTCGACGGCGACATCAGACTGGCTGTTGCTGACGGAGGAGAATATTTCGTAACATACGGATCTGACAAGGACGAGCCCGCTCTTCCCGGAGAAGTAGTTTACAAGGACAACACCGGTGCTATCTGCCGCTGCTGGAACTGGCGTGAATCCGTACGTACCATGCTCACAGAGGAAGTTACAAACGCTTTCATGATCATCGAGCAGGTCAACAACTCCCGCCACGATGAGCTTGAGGCTGCACTTGATGAACTCAGCGCAATGATCCAGAAGGAACTGGGCGGAACAGTTAAGAAGTTTATTGCAAATAAGGAAAATCCCGAGGTAGTAATTGAAGAGTAGAGGTAATAAAATGTTAGCATACTTATGGCCGCTGATCCTGGTGGTGGCAGCCAATACGGCGTATCAGATCTGTGCCAAGTCGGTTCCTCAGGATATGGATCCCTTTGCATCCCTTACGATAACGTATGTGGTTTCCGCGATCGCCAGCCTGATACTTTTCTTCATTTTCGGAAGAGACACCACGCTTTTGGCGGAGTACAGCAAGGTGAACTGGGCGTCCATCGTATTCGGTATCATCCTTGTATGCCTGGAAGTAGGTTTTATCTTCGCTTACAGAGCAGGATGGCAGGTGAGCGTTCTTTCAATAGTGCAGAGCGCATTCCTGGCCATCGCGCTGATAGCAGTGGGCTTCCTGCTTTACAGAGAGGCGCTGACGCCGAACAAGATCATAGGCGTATTTATCTGTCTTGTGGGACTTTACTTTATCAATAAGAGCTGATGAATATTTTTGTTCGGAACACCCTCAGAAAAAAACTGAGGGTGTTTTTATATTTTTTGCAACATTTCCCGCTGGAAGGCTGTATGTAAGTCAAAGGGGATTTTCAAATATATTTTTTATGGAGGGAAGGAAATGAAAAAGTTCATCGTGATCTTGCTGGCGCTTATGCTTACCCTGGCCATGGCGGCCTGCGGAGGAAGCGCGCCGAGTTCCGGAGACGCACCGGCTGAGGAGTCTAAAGGTTCCGGCTACAGCGGCTTCGGGAATTCATTCATCGCCGAATCGGACGGTGCCGAATATGAAACAGGCGCAGAACCGGCCGAGGCGGCTCAAGAGGATGCGGGAAGCGCAGTCATCGGCCTTCCCGGTTCCTTTAACAAAGAAAACGTAAAGCTGATCTTTACAGCAAATATGGCTGTCCAGACTCTGGACTTCGATGAGGCCGAGAAGGCGCTTTACAGCATGGTGGAGAAGGCAGGGGGATATTTTGAGAATATCACCCAGGACAACGGAAACTACTACAGCACTGATGATTCCTACAGATATGCAAGTTACACCGTGAGGGTGCCTTCGGACAAGTTCGCAGAGTTCATTGAGGAAGTTAGCGGGGGGCTTCACGTGGTAAACATGAGCCAGAACGCACAGGACGTGGGGCAGGCCTACTTCGATACCGAGAGAAGGCTGGAGACCCTTAAGAACAAGCACGACAGGCTTGAGGCTCTTCTCTCTCAGGCGTCGACCATGACTGATATCATCGAGCTTGAAACTGCGCTTTCCGATACCGAGTATCAGATCGAGCAGTACACCTCGGACCTTCAGAGATACGACAGCCTGATCGATTATTCCACAGTTTACGTGAGCATCGAGAAGGTGAGCGAGTACTCCACGGCGGTGACTGAGGACCTGACCTTCGGGCAGAGGCTTCTGAGAAGCATACAGCGCGGAGCTTCAAACTTCGGAGCCTGGGTCGAGGGCATCATCAACTGGATAGGCTACTACGCGATCCAGCTCATCATCCTGGTCGTTATCATCGTACTGATCGCAAAGTTCCACATCATAAACAAGATAGGAAAGCTCTTCGGAGGAAAGAAGAAACAGGAGAGATACGTACTGATCAAAAAAGGTGATGAAAAGGAAGAAGATAAATAAGGGGAAACAACGATTAACTGAAAGGCCTGCCTGACGGCGGGCCTTTTCATATATATCAGGGCTGCATGTTTGACTGAGTATATGTCAGATGATATAATTTTAAAAAATATTTTGTTTTAATCTTGTTTTAATCTTTCTTAAAAGATTCATTCATTTATTAATACTATGATGATAACTGTCAAAAGGAAATGACGGACCGAAAAGTCCGGTCATGGTATTAATAGATAGATACATTTAAGAAAGAGGTAAGATCATGGATAATTTCGAAAAAGTAGAGAGACTGGTAGAAAAAGCAAACGTATCATTCGAGGATGCAAAGGCAGCACTGGATGAAGCAAACGGAGATCTTCTGGATGCTATGATAATTTTAGAGAAGCGCGGCAAGGTCAAGGGACCTGAGCAGTCAGAATACGTATCCGGAAAGTCTGAGCAGACTGAATACGCAAACGTTTCTGAAGCTGTCAGGGAGAGCGCCAAGACAGATAAGGGTGAAGCCTTCAAGGGTGTAGGAGGATTCTTCAGAAGGATCTTCAGATACCTTTCTGACAACTCGCTGAGAGTAGCAAAGAACGGAAACGATATCATAAATCTTCCGCTCTGGCTTTCAGCCATCATAATCCTGTTCACTTGGCACGTAATCTGGATAGTCATTCTCGTATCCCTGTTCTTCGGAGTGAGATACTCCATAGAAGGGAAGAACGATTCCAAGGCTGTGAACACGATCCTGGATCAGGCATCCGACATAGCGGACAACGTGAAGGAGAGCTTTTCTTCAAAGGAGTCCGGCGGACAGTCAGGTCCTGAAGACAGCAATAAATAACCGGTAGATCAAATAAAGAGGTGAGATCATGGAAGCATATATCCTGATAGTTGAAGACGAAGAAAAACTGGCCAGGTTCATAGAACTGGAGCTCCTGCACGAGGGTTACAAGGTGGACAAAGCCATGGACGGGAGGACCGCTCTCGATATGGCCCTTGAAAAGGATTACAGTCTGATACTTCTGGATATAATGCTTCCTGAACTGAGCGGTATGGAAGTGCTGAGGAGGCTCCTTAAGGTGAAGGACACCCCTGTGATCCTCCTCACCGCAAGGGACGCTGTGATGGACAAGGTATCCGGACTGGATGCAGGTGCTGTGGACTATATCACCAAGCCCTTCGCAATAGAGGAACTCCTGGCAAGGATCAGGGTAGCCCTGAAGCATCATATCGCGTCTTCTGCTGCCGACCTCACAGGAAACGGAGGGGGCACTGCATCAGACACCGATGACAGCAGGGACCTGAAGAAAGAGGGGATCCTTAAGTGGAAGGATCTGGAGATGAGCATCCCTAAGCATACTGTGACCTACGCCGGTCACAGCATAGACCTGACAAACAGGGAATTCGTGATGCTGAGGGTGCTTTTGGAAAACATGGACATCGTACTTTCCAGGGACACCCTGCTTGAAAGGGTCTGCGGATATGATTATCTGGGAGAGACCAACGTGATAGATGTGTATATCAGATACCTCAGGTCGAAGATCGACGAGGTATTCGACGTGCACATGATACAGACTGTAAGAGGCGTGGGATACGTCATAAAGTCCAACTGAGGAACAGTATAAAGGATGAGCAAAGAACATAACGAAGTAAAACAGACAAAAAGCATGTCTTCGATAGCCCGCAAACTTCACGGCCAGATGGTCAGGAAGAAGCTGGGGGTGTTTTTTGGCGCGGATGTTTTGCTGTTCTTTGGAATGGCTTTTATGTGGCTTCTGGCGGCGGAGGTTACAGCTGTCGGAAGCGGCGGGACAGGGACATCTAAAATAATTGATTTCGGGCTCACGAGAAAGATATACAGCGAAGGTTCGGGTCTGGTAAATCTTACGTACGAGGTGCTTAACGGCGATACGGTCATTCTGAAACAGAATATCTTTCCTGCTTTCATGCTGATATCGGCGATAGTGATCATAGTCATCATATTCCAGATCATCGATCTTTTGTTCTCATACTATTTTGAGCACAAAAAAATAAAAGATACTCTGCAGCCGATAAACGAGATCGCGCTGAAGGCAGACGAACTGACCAAGCTGTCCTTTGATGATGCCAAATATCACACCATAGAGAACGCCATCGAACATATATCTCCGGAGAATACGACGGAGCTGTCGTTGGGAGATTCCGAACTTAAGGGGATAGAGGCTGCGATGAACAACATGCTGAAGAGGATGCATGACACCTACCTTCAGCAGGCAAGATTCGTAAATGACGCCTCCCATGAGCTCAGGACCCCTATATCGGTGATCCAGGGATACGCAAACATGCTGGACAGATGGGGGAAAGAGGATGAGGCCATACTTGACGAGTCTATAGCGGCGATAAAGAGCGAATCGGATCACATGAACCATCTGGTAGAGCAGTTGCTGTTCCTGGCAAGGGGAGATGCCGGACGGAACACCATGACCTTCGAAGACGTGTCGCTCAACGATATCATCAATGAGATCTATGAGGAATCACTGATGATAGATGAGAAGCACATATACAGGCTGGCCGTAAAGGACGAGAACGTGAGGCTCAGTGCTGATCCGTCCATGATTAAGCAGGCCATGAGGATATTGGTGGACAATGCAGCCAAGTATACCAAGGAGGGTGATGAGATCATACTGTCCGTCGGATATATGGGCGGTAGTGCGCGAAAGCCGTATATCCAGGTACAGGACAGCGGAATGGGAATGGCTGAGGTGGACGTGAAGCACATGTTTGAACGCTTCTACAGAGCGGATGACACCAGAAAGGTACAGGGTACAGGCCTGGGACTTTCCATAGCCAAATGGATCGTTGACAGGCACAGCGGCCATTTCGAGATATTATCCAGAAAGGATATAGGCACCAGGATAAAGATCGTATTCGATCAGGATGAGCAGAATAAATAAAAAAGAGCCCTGCGCGTGTGAACTGACCCCAAAAGGTTAGACAAAACACGGGGCAAATAATTAAGCGACTTTAGAGGACTGGATCCTGTATTGAACAGGGCTCAGTCCTTTTAATTTGCCCTTGATACGATAATTGTTGTAATAGTAGATATATTTCACAAGTTCATCCTGGAACTCGTCAATATCCTTAAAAGTTCGAAGATAGAGCAGCTCTGATTTCAGCAGCCCGAAAAAGTTTTCCATAACAGAGTTGTCCAGACAGTTTCCTTTGCGTGACATACTCTGAATTATGCCTTTCTCTTTTAGACGGTTTTGATAAATTTTGTGCTGATACTGCCAGCCCTGGTCTGAATGGAAGATCAGACCGGTATTATCTGGGATCAGTTCAAACGCTTTATCCAGCATATCCATGACCTGGCCAAGATGTGGTCGCTCACTGATGTTGTAGCTGATGATCTCTCCGTTGAACATGTCCAGTATCGGAGAAAGGTATAGTTTCTTTCCAAAGAGTGAAAACTCTGTTATGTCGGTCGTCCACTTCTGAAGCGGTCTGTTTGCATGGAAGTCTCTGTTGATCAGATTTGGCGCAACTTTTCCTATCTCTCCTTTGTAGGAGCGGTATTTCTTCATCCTGACCATGCTTTTGAGTTTCAGCTGTTTCATGAGCCTCTGTACCGTCTTGTGGTTGATGATATAGCCACGATTCCTCATCTCAAGAGTTATCCGCCTGTAGCCGTAGCGGCCTTGATTTTCATAGAATATCGCATTTATCTCTTCTTTCTCGACTTTGTATTTGTCCGGCCTTCTGGCCTTCTTAAGGGTGTAGTAATATGTGCTTCTTGGTACTGATGCTATCTTAAGAAGTTCATCAAGCGGATACTTTTGCCTTAGTTCAGAAATGATGACTACTCTGTCTTCTGTTCCGATCTTTCCCGCTCTTGAACTAAGGCTATCAATTTTTTTAAGTATTCGTTCTCCATTCGAAGACGCCGGACCTCTTTAAGAAGGTCCTCATTTTCGTTAACGTCTTTCTTGGGTGGTCTGCCTTGTTTCTTGTCTGACATGTTTCTTGACCTGCCTCGTCGTTCTTCATAGAGTGCTTCTATGCCTTCTTCATAGTATATCCTTTCCCACTTGTTGACAGTACCATCACTTTGAATGCCAAAATGGGCTGCTGCTTGTTTCATAGACATAGAGTGCTGATGCATATATTCTACAACATAAACCTTAAAATCGCCACTGTAAGTCCTCGTAGTCTTAGCAAGAAACTCTATACCTCCTTCCCTATACAGATTGACCCATTTTCTAATTTGCGAATTCTCTATTCCATACTTCTCGGCCAGTATCTTTAAACCTCCATTTTTCCCCTCCAGATATTCCATAACTATCTGGAGTTTGAATTCGTTACTGTATTTTTTCTTTCCTGACATTTTAAAACCCCTTTCATTAGAGTTATTTGTCTAACGAAAGGGGTTCACTTCAGTGCAGGGCTTATTTTATTTCCTTATCAGATTGACTGCTTTATACTTGTTTTCGATGACGATGTGCTGGACGCCTTTTTGGTATTCACCGTCCAGCGACCAGTCCACAGCTTCGGGGATATCTATCTCGAAGCGTTTGCTTTCGACGAAGGTGAGCATCGGCGTGGTGTCGTACTTTTGCTCGGCTACGGCACGTACCAGATCACCTATCTCAAGCACGTCTGTGGAAGTCCTGAGAAGAAGGAGTTCGAAGAGGCCGTCTGACATGTCCACATCTTCGGGTTTCAGTTTCAGGACGCCGCCCATGGAGGTGGAGTTTGAGATGGCTCCGAAGAGGTAGTCGCCTTCGAATTCATCGGTATCTGTCTTTATCCTGGCGTGGATGGGTCTGATGTCAGCAAGGGAACCGGCGCCTGCCAGGATGTATGCCGTGTGGCCCAGGGCGTTTTTAATATTCTGAGGAGTCTCGTACGAAGCCTTGACAAAGGCCCCGAAACTTGCCACATAAGTGAACACGCGGCCGTTGAAGAGGCCTACGTCGATCCCGGAAGGTTTGCCGGAAGCGATATCCTCTGCTGCCTGCGGTATCTCCTTCGAGAGGCCGAGACCCTGTGCGAAGTCGTTGGTGGAGCCAGCCGGGATGTAGCCGATAGGTGTTCTGAGTCCTGATTCCACGTAGCCGGATACCACTTCGTTATACGTGCCGTCGCCGCCCATTACAACAACGAAGTTGTAATCCGGACCGAAGCGCTTCACGTAGTCCGTGGCGTCGCCGCGCTTCAGGGTGGGAAGGGCAGTCACTAGAAAGCCATGTTTGGTGAAGATCTCGGATACGTCTGATAGGTATCTGGCGGATTTCCTGGTGCCGGAGTTCGGATTGTATATCAAAAGAAGTTTTTCCATAAAACGATCATCTCCTGTATTACTTTAATTTATACTTATCACAAATGGGTAAATGAGTCAAGGAAGATAAAATTGACAATATTGTTAAAAAACACTTGCAAAAAACTCTCATTTATGATAACTTAAATAAGTGCCTTGAGCACCGAATAATATTTTGAGTTGGACATAGAGGGTTGACCGAGTGGCTAAGGAGCCGCATTGGAAATGCGGTAAGGCGAAAGCCCCGCGGGTTCGAGTCCCGTGCCCTCTGCCAGTAAAAAGACATCTGCTTATGCAGGTGTCTTTTTTTATTTGTAATTGTATGAATAAGACCGTTATGATATAATACCATCGTGCGAAAAAAGCGCAAAGTAACCAAAGGAGAAATCGTATATGAAATTTTCTGAAATGCCATATGAGAGACCGGATAAGGAAGCTCTCATGAAGGAAATAGCTGAGCTTACTGAAGCTCTCAGGAACGCAAAGAACTATGAGGAAGCGAGAGCGCTTTTCATTGAAAAGGATAAGATAGACAGGCGCGTACACACGATGTCCACGCTTTGCTACATACGCCATTCCATCGACACGAGGGATGAGTTCTATGACGGTGAGTCTGACTTCTGGAATGCTGCAGGCCCCGAGATCATGGAATTCGATCAGCAGTGGACAAAAGCGCTTCTGGACTCACAGTTCAGAGAAGAACTTGAGAAGGAATTCGGAGAAGTCATCTTTAAAAATGCTGAACTGGAGCTTAAGACTTTCAAGCCTGAGATCATTCCTCTCCTTCAAAGGGAGAACGACCTTACGACGGAATATGAAAAGCTTCTTGCGAATTCAAAAATACCTTTCAGGGGCGAGACTCTGAATATTTCGCAGATAGGAAAGTATAAAAACGACGCTGATGACGAGACACGTCTCGAAGCCTGGAAGGCTGACGGACAGTGGTACAGGGACAATCAGGAGAAGCTGGACTCCATCTATGATGAACTCACTCACTTAAGAGACGAGATGGGAAAGAAGCTGGGCGGCGAGAACTACGTGGATATGGGCTACGCCAGGATGACCAGAAACTGCTACGACAAGAATGACGTTGAAAAGTTCAGAGATGCCGTGGTGAAGTATCTGGTGCCCATCGCAGACTCCATCTACCGCAAGCAGGCGGATCGTCTGGGTAAGACATATCCCATGAGCTTCGCTGATAACGCTCTGATGTTCAGATCAGGCAATCCCCGCCCTCAGGGGACACCGGATGAGATAATCCAGGCGGCTAAGGGGTTTTATGACTCACTTTCTCCCGAAACAAGCGAGTTCTTCAGATCCATGCTTGACGGAGAAATGATGGATCTTCTCGCCAAGGAAGGAAAAGAGGGAGGCGGTTACTGCGATACTCTTGAAGATTACGAGATGCCTTTCATCTTCGCAAACTTCAACGGAACAAGCGGTGACGTTGAGACGATGACACACGAGGCAGGCCATGCATTTGCATCATGGTATAACAGGAAGCGCATTCCAATGAGCACCATCTGGCCCAGCCTTGAGGCATGCGAAGTGCACTCCATGTCCATGGAATTCTTCGGATGGAAGTCAGCTTCAGACTTCTTCGGACCTGATACCAGAAAGTTCCTTTACAGCCATCTGGCTACTTCAGTGACATTCATCCCTTACGGAACGATGGTGGATCATTTCCAGCACATAGTATTCGAGCATCCGGAACTTACTCCTGCTGAAAGACACGCTGAGTGGAAGAGACTGCTTGGTATATACATGCCCTGGATGAAGCTGGACGGTGAGATCCCGTTCTATTCAGAGGGCATGGGCTGGCAGAGACAGCATCACATCTACTCAAGCCCGTTCTACTATATTGATTACTGCCTTGCACAGACGGTGGCGCTGGAATTCTGGGCTATGATCCAGGACGATTATGATAACGCCTGGAAACATTACATGGCATACACAGAGCAGGGCGGCTCGGAGGTATTCACCAAACTTCTCGAGAACGCGGGAATGGCGAGTCCTTTCGACCCTGAGACTTTAAAGGGCGTATGTGAAAAGGCCGGCAAGTGGCTCGATGACTACGATCTCACAGGCATAGAATAAAGGAAAAAAATATGGCAAAGAGCCCTAAGAGAAAGGATTACCTGAAGGACTATAAACAGGGTGAATCCGGAAAATATGAATACAGCGGGAAGTCATACATCTATGACGGCACCACGGAAGAGCGCAAAAGATCCTATGCTGCGGTCATCGTGACCGCAGTGCTGCTCACAGCTTCCGTTATCGGGTCCGGTACTATAGATGCAGCGGGAATGGTGAATACGTTTTACGTGATAGTGCCTTACATCGGAGAGGTCTGCGCTCTGTTTGCCATCTGGTGGAACCTGTCCAAACTTCTCATGGAAGGTGAGAAGGTGAGGGGATACATCTTTGAAAACGTGAATAACAAGATACCGCCGGCCTGCGTCATAATGGTGTTTTTTGCGGTGCTGGGCCTTGCGATGTCTGCAGTTTTCCAGATATCCGCCGGCTTTGAAGGTAAAATGCTGAAATGCATTCTATATCTTCTGCTTAAGGCTCTCAATGCTATACTTGCATTTTTGATGAAAAAATATTATAATAACCTACAATGGAAGGTATTATAAGTACAATTCCAAAGGGAGTACTCCCTTTCTGATGTACAGGGTACATCAGAAGCAATGTTATATTTGTTATTTTTTGGCAATTTAGCCAATGAATAAATTGACACTTTTTTAATTAAAAGGAGAGAAAGGAAATGAAAAAAACTCTTGCTATCATCCTCATCCTCTCAATGTGCATGTTTGCATTTGTAGGATGCGGCGGCAGTGCAGGATCTGATGAGAAACCGCTCGTTGTTGGTTACTCCAACTTCTCCAGCAAGTTCTCACCGTTCTTTGCAGAAACTGCTTATGACCAGGACGTTGCTACAATGACATCAGTCAGCCTTCTCACAACAGACCGTCAGGGTGCTGTAGTTGAAAAAGGTAAGACAGGTGAAGATCGTGAGTATAACGGAACAAGCTATCACTATGATGGACCCGCTGATCTTACGATCACAGAGAACGCAGACGGAACCGTAGATTACGATTTCGAACTTCGTGAGGATATGACATTCTCCGATGGATCAGCTCTTACAGCTGACGACGTAATCTTCTCAATGTACGTTCTTTCAGACCCTACATATGACGGTTCTTCCACATTCTTCGCACTTCCTATCGTAGGAATGGAAGAATATCGTTCCGGAATGGACACACTCGGCAACCTCATCGCTGCTGCAGGTCCTGACAACACAGACTTCACATTCTGGACAGAAGAACAGCAGACAGCATTCTGGGACGGCGCTAAGGCTGCTTCAGAAGCTATCGCTCAGGAGATCGTAGACTACTGCAAGGATGCAGGCTACAACGCTGCTGATGATCCCATCGAAGCATGTGCTGCTAACTGGGGATTCGAACTTCCTGAAGGCGCTACGATCGAAGATTTCGGTGCTACCATGATGGAAGCTTACGGAAATGACATCGCTTCCCTCGTAGCAACTGAGAACGCAGGAAGCTCCATCACAGACGTATTCCCTGACTGGGATCAGTTCACAGTCGGTGTTGAGACCGGCGCATCTGCTGCTAACATCTCCGGTATCGAAAAGACCGGTGACTACAGCTTAAGAGTTAAGCTTTCACAGGTTGACGCTACAGCTATCTATCAGCTCGGCGTTACTATCGCACCTCTTGCATACTACGGCGATCCCGAAAAGTATGACTATGAGAACAACCAGTTCGGATTTGACAAAGGTGACCTTTCCGCAGTTCGTGCCAAGACAACCGAACCTATGGGAGCAGGCCCTTACAAGTTCATCAAGTTCGAAAACGGTGTAGTTTCCTTCGAAGCTAACGACAGCTACTATCTTGGAGCTCCCAAGACAAAGTACATCAACTTCCTTGAATCACAGGATCAGGATAAGCTGAACGGCGTTATCACCGGAACCATCGATATCACAGATCCTTCATATTCACAGGATACAGCCAAGGCTATCTCCGCTGAGAACTCCAACGGAGAAGTTACAGGCGACAAGATCACCACAGATACTGTTGACAACCTTGGATATGGTTACCTCGGAATCAGCGCTAAGGCTGTAAACGTAGGCGGAGAGCTCGGATCCGAAGCTTCCAAGGACCTTCGTAAGGCTCTTGCTACAGTATTCGCACTTTACAGAGACGTAACAGTTGACTCCTACTATGGAGAAGCTGCTTCCGTCATCAACTATCCTATTTCCAACACATCCTGGGCTGCTCCTCAGGCAACTGACGCAGATTATGCTATCGCATTCTCCAAGGACGTAAACGGAAACGACATCTACACATCAGACATGGATGACGCCGCTAAGGAAGAAGCTGCTCTTAATGCTGCACTCGGATACTTCGAGGCTGCAGGCTACACAGTTTCCGACGGCAAGCTCACAGCTGCTCCCGACGGAGCTAAGCTTGAATACGAAGTATGGATCCCTGCAGACGGTTCAGGCGACCACCCTTCATTCATGATGCTGAACCTTGCATCTGATGCTCTTAAGAAGATCGGATTCAACCTTGTAGTTAAGGACCTTGCAAACTCCTCAGACCTCTGGACAGGTATCGAAGCTGACCAGGTTCCTATGTGGTGTGCTGCATGGGGCGCAACACCTGACCCCGATATGTATCAGGTATACTACAGCGGCGTTGAATCAGGCGCTGCAGCAGGCGGTTCAAACTATATGTATGACATCGCTGATCCCGAACTTGACAAGCTCATCATGGACGCTCGTGCAAGCTTAGACCAGTCCTACAGAAAGACTGTTTACAAGGCTTGCCTCGACATCATCGTTGACTGGGCAGTTGAAGTTCCTGTATATCAGAGACAGAATGCTATCATCTTCTCAACAGAGAGAGTTAACATGGATACCGTAACTCCTGACATCACAACTTACTATGGTTGGATGGCAGAGGTCCAGAATATTGAGCTTGCTCAGTAATATTCCGGAAAAGGTACTCTGAAATCTCGGATAACAGAGAGGCAGGCAGGGGCTCCCCCTGTCTGCCTCTTAGAATTATTTAAAGAGGAGCTGATACAGTGCGTAAATATATCATTAAAAGACTTATACAGTCACTGATCATACTTTTCTTCGTAGCTTTCATTATCTATGCGCTGATGAGATGCCTTCCCACCTCATATGTTGAGGCAATGGCAAGACAGAAATCCATGCAGCCCGGATCCAAGAGTTACGAGGAATGGCTGGCACAGCTTTCCGCCATGTATAACATGGACGGAGGCATAGTGACAGGATTCTTCCAGTGGCTCGGACAGATGCTTAAAGGCGAGTTCGGAGACAGCTGGAAATGGACAGTGCCTGTTCTCGAAAAATTCCATGATACTGTCTGGCTTTCATTTGTTATGGGATTTATATCCTTTGTACTTGAGATCATTATCGCTATTCCTCTGGGAGTAATAGCAGCCACCAAACAGTATTCCAAGACAGACTATGCTATCTCAGTCATAGCATTAGCGGGAATATCTTTACCGACATTCTTCTTTGCGTCACTTCTCAAACTGGTATTCTCAGTAAAACTCGGATGGTTCGACCTGTACGGCCTTGTCGGACGCAGTTATGACCTGCTTTCGCCGATGGGGCAGCTTATGGATAAGGCGCATCACCTGGTGCTTCCGATCGTAACCCTTGTTGTTATCAGCATGGGTAGTTTGATGCGTTATACACGAACCAACATGCTGGAAGTCCTGAGTGCAGATTACATCAGGACAGCCAGAGCCAAAGGCCTTTCAGAGAGGAAGGTCATCTATCATCATGCATTCAGGAACACTTTGATACCTATAGTTACTATCGTAGGAGGATCACTTCCGGGACTGTTTTCAGGTGCCCTTATCACAGAGACCCTGTTCGGTATACCCGGAATAGGTTTCGCTTCATACCAGTCAATGGTATCCGGCGATATTCCGTTCTCCATGTTCTTCATGGTGTTCACAGCTATATTGACGCTTCTCGGCAATCTTATCGCGGATATTCTCTATGCGGTAGTTGACCCGAGAGTAAGGATCGCTTAAGGGAGGGGCAGGATCATGAGTGAAAAAGAATTAAAGAAATCCGCCCAGACCGCAGGCGAGAACAATACTAAGGAAACAGAAAACTATTCTCTTAACGACGACAGACGTGTCAAGGTGCTTTCACCCGGAGCTCTGGTCGCCAAGAGATTCTTCAGAAACAGACTTGCCGTAACAGGTATGGTCATTCTGATATTCATGTTCTTATTCTCCTTCTTGGGAGGAGTACTGAGCCCTTACGGACAGGACCAGAAATTCTACAGATACGACGTTCAGGAGAAGGATTACGCAGGTATCCTTCATAATGAAGAACTGAGATTCGTATCCAATGATTCCACCAGGTTCAAGAGCTCCGTCCAGGCACAGGCTTTCCTCAACATCCAGAGAGGAAACAACACCTTCTCCTATGACGGGAATAACTACACCATCGAAAAATTAGGCGATGACTTCTATGCATTCCGCTGCTACGGCGATCTGGTAGGCCTTGCCACCAAGGAACTGGTAAATTCATCGGATAATTCCAGCCTTTCATTTGATATGACATATTACGCCCTTCTTGCCAATGCCAAGAAGGAGAAGTCGTTCACATCTGAGGGTGTAACTTACAACCTCGGTGAAGACGGAGTTGTTGTTGATGCTTCAGGAAATGAAGTCGCATATGTCAGCGAATATATCGTACGTCCAATCATGAACGACGTGTTCTTTACACGTGAATTCAAGGATCAGCTGATCGAGGCTGTTGAGGCAGGTCAGGAGTCCTTCCAGTTCAAGGGAGAAGACGGAGTCGATGCTGAATACATACTGAAGTACAACCCCGCCAACAAGCAGTGGGACGTAAGGCAGAAGATAGAGACCAGAGTATTCGATACCTATGCTTCTCCTTCAAAGGAACACTGGCTTGGAACTGACAGAAACGGCATGGACATGCTTACACGTCTTATGTACGGCGGACGTATCTCCCTTATCATCGGTTTCGTAGCTGTAGCTATCGAATCCGTTATCGGAGTCATCATGGGCGGTATCGCAGGTTACTTCGGCGGCTGGGTTGACGGTCTCATCATGAGATTGGTAGATATCTTCTACTGCATCCCTTCGATGCCTCTGTTCATCATCCTTGGTGCTGCAATGGACGCTGACAACGTTCCTCCCATGACCAGAATGATGTACCTGATGCTTATCCTGGGCTTCCTGGGGTGGGCCGGTACAGCTCGTCTGGTAAGAGGCCAGATCCTGTCGCTCCGTGAGCAGGAATTCATGACGGCAACCGAAGCAACGGGTATTGCTGTCAGAAGAAGGATCATGAAACATCTTATCCCCAACGTAATGCCTCAGCTCATCGTAGTAATGACCATGGGTCTGGGCGGCACGATCATCACCGAGGCGACCCTGTCATTCCTGGGTCTGGGAGTTCGTTTCCCGTTTGCTTCCTGGGGTAATATCATCAACGACGTAAACGATACCTTCGTACTTACAAACTACTGGTTTATCTGGATCCCTGCAGGTATCCTCCTCCTCGCCACAGTACTGGCTTTCAATATAGTAGGCGACGGTCTGAGAGATGCCTTTGACCCTAAGATGAAACGTTAAGGAGGAAAGAATATGGCAAAGAAACACAATGATGGCTATCTTTCCGCCAAGGAATCACGCAGGATCTCTAAGCAGAACAGAAAGATAACCAATGAATTCGAAAAGAAGTATAAGAGAAAGAACGTTCCCGAATCCGAATATCTTACCAAGATGAAGGATCCCGAAAACGTTCTTGAAATAGAAGATCTTCACACATATTTCTTTACTGATGTGGGAACTTCCAAGGCTGTTGACGGCGTTACCTTCGAGGTGCCTCAGGGAAAGACCGTCGGCGTAGTAGGAGAATCCGGCTGCGGCAAGTCCGTTACCAGTTTATCCGTAATGCAGCTCCTTCAGCGTCCTCAGGGACAGATAGTTGAGGGAAGCATCAGGCTGAACATGGGAGACGGAAAGGCCTATGAGATCAAGGATACTCCTATCGAAGCAATGCAGCATATAAGAGGAAACTATGTTTCCATGATCTTCCAGGAACCCATGACTTCCCTTAACCCGGTATTCCGTATCGGTGATCAGGTGGACGAGGTAATCGAGCTCCATGACGGTAAGGGAATGACCAAGGAAGATATCAAGGCAAGGACCATCGAGATGCTGGAACTTGTAGGTATAGCAAACTCCGAGGGCGTTTACAAAATGTTCCCTCACGAGCTTTCCGGTGGTATGAGACAGCGTGTAATGATCGCTATGGCGCTTGCATGCAATCCTAAACTGATCATCGCTGACGAGCCTACAACAGCTCTTGACGTAACCATTCAGGCTCAGATCCTCGATCTGTTCAGAAGCCTTAAAGACAGGATCAATTCATCCATCATGATCATCACCCATGACCTGGGAGTTATCGCTGAGATGGCTGATTACGTAGTAGTAATGTACGCAGGCCGTGTTGTTGAAAAAGGAACTGCTCAGGAGATATTTGCTAATCCCGCACATCCTTACACGATAGGTCTTATGGCATCCAAGCCCGTAGTAGGAAAGAAAGTAGACAAGCTCTATTCCATCCCGGGCAAGGTACCTAACCCCATCAACATGCCGAACTACTGCTATTTCAGAGACCGCTGTGAGATGAGGGCAGGGGAGATCTGCGACGGAGAATATCCTTGCGAGATCAGCCTTTCACCTACTCACAAGGTAAGCTGCTACCGCTACTATGAAGGAATGAAGGGAGGTAACGAGAATGAGTAAAGATAATAAACTTGTTTTTAATGATTTTACTCCGATCGAACCGGACCCGCAGTATATCCTTCAGGTAAACGCTTTGAGAAAATGGTTCCCCATAAAGGACGGCATGATCCAGAAGGTGGTAGGCCACGTTAAGGCGGTTGACGGCGTTACATTCAACCTGAAGCGCGGAACCACCATGGGACTCGTAGGCGAGTCCGGCTGCGGAAAGACGACCACAGGACGTACCATCCTGAGACTTTCCGGAGAAAAGACCGGAGGACAGGTGCTCTTCAACGGAAGAGAAGTCTATGATCTCAATAAGAAGGAGATGCACGATCTGAGAACTCAGATGCAGATCATCTTCCAGGATCCCTTCTCATCGCTTTCACCGAGAATGCCCGTAGGCGAGATCATCGGCGAGGCTGTAAGAGAGCACAACCTTGTTCCCAAGGCTGAATACAACGATTACATCGATCAGATCATGGACGAGTGCGGACTTCAGCCCTTCCATAAGGACCGTTATCCCCACGAGTTCTCCGGCGGACAGAGACAGCGTATCTGCATCGCAAGAGCTCTGGCACTGAACCCGGAATTCATCGTTTGCGACGAGCCCGTATCCGCTCTGGACGTATCCATTCAGGCACAGATCATCAACCTTCTGAATGAGCTTCAGGATGAACATAATCTTTCATATCTGTTCATCTCCCATGACCTTTCAGTCGTAGAGCACATCTCAGATTCCGTAGGTGTTATGTATCTGGGAAATCTTGTGGAATACGGCGATACAGAGGATATCTTCAGAAATCCTCTGCACCCTTACACCAAGGCGCTGTTCTCAGCTATCCCTGTTCCTGACCCTACGGTCAAGATGAAGAGGATAGTCCTTGAAGGATCCATTCCTTCACCGGCAAATCCGCCCGCAGGATGTAAGTTCCACACCAGATGCGCACAGTGCATGGACATCTGCAAGACTGTGGCTCCCGAACAGAAGGAGATCGAAAAGGATCACTTCGTAGTATGCCACCTTTACGATGACGTTAAGGCTTACGTTGATGAGACTCTCGCAAAAGAAGAGCCCGCAGAAGCAAAGCCTGAAGCTTAACATCGCAATATGAGACTTATGAGGGCCCTGAACAGGGCCCTCTGAAGTAATTAAAACATTTGGAGTATCAGACATGGCCATTAACAAAAAACAGTACGATGATGATGAAGGCCGCGTTATAGCGGACATGAGCGACGTAGGCAGGCAGCCCCTTCTTATCCCCAGATTCGATCACCTTCATAAGAGCGAGAGAAGAGACATGGGCAGGGAAGAGGAGACTGAAAAACGTCCGGAGTACGAAGTTCAGTATACAAGTGAAGAGAGAAGAGCCATGATCGGCGGAACTCTGGCGGCAGCCCTCCTGATAGGCGGAGTATTCATAGTCTGCATAGGGCTTCTGATATTCCTTATGACAAGGATCGGCTAAAAACAAGACCCCGCATTCAGCGGGGTCTTTTATATTGCTCGGATCATTTTTTGAAGGCCACTCCGGTGATGAAAGCTATATCTCTTTCAAGGTCATCGGTGACCCTTATGTTATATACGCCTGAGGTGCGGCCGTCCTTTATGCAGACCGCGTGTGCGAAGAGTTTGCTGCCGCGGCTTCCCGAGAGGAAGTTGACGCTCATCTGCTGTGCGACAGATGGACTGTGGACGCTGTTACAGGCAGCAGCGAAAGCGAGGTCTGCAAGGGTGAAGATCACGCCTCCCATGATGCCTCCCTGGGCGTTTCTATGTCCGTCGGTCAAGGTGACTGAAGCCTTGGCCCAGTCGTCACCGATCTCATCGAGGGTGATGCCGTTTTCTGTGGCGAAACGGTCCTTCATGAAAAATTGTTTTGCTTCTTCAAGATTTTTGAATGTACTCATAACTAGCCGGTCCTTTCCTGAAAATATGTATGGATTATATCACTTTATCGATATAAATGCAAAAAAAAGACTGCCACAATGATATGTACCCAGAATCCTGGACACATAGAAATATGAATTAGGTTAAGCAATTGGATGCTTTCCTGTATTTTACAGGAGGCATCCATTTTGTTTTGGATTGGATCCTTTCATTGTTGTAGTAAT